>ENA-OPDA01001266-OPDA01001266.1-human-gut-metagenome-genome-assembly--contig:-NODE-1266-length-16901-cov-2.304642_pt1 | contig 16901 bp, 13 predicted proteins | sample MGYA00241253_ERZ501486 | MGnify/ENA primary metagenome ERZ501486 (study PRJEB25962, sample SAMEA2042510) | human gut metagenome | biome: human gut; feature: human-associated habitat; material: faeces... | reverse complement strand
TCCGAAGAAGAAATTAACAAGCTTAAAGAAATAATTTCCGAACGTATAAGCGACATTGACGGAAACGGCGAAAATTCAGTACTTCTAAGCACACTCGTTTTTGCGGACAATGCAGGCAGCGAAGAATACGACTATGCTATTCAAACAAAGCTTGACTTAACGTTTACGGACGACTGTTCATTTATCTATCTTATGGACAAGGCTAACGTAGACGCTCAAATGCAAAAAGAAGTTGTAGACCAAATTTATGACTGCACTGACAGTTTTATAGACTCGTCTTCCGACAAAGTCGTTAAAGCCGCTGACGGCAAAGGTTATGCGGTAAATCTAAAAGACAGCCGGCTTTTAAAAGACAACGGCATTTACTGTGACGATTTATACATTCTTATTCGCCGCAACTACAAAGATGACGAAAAAAATACTCAGGCACACGATGACTCAATCGCCGTTGCTGAGGCACTTGTAAAATAAATCACACGAAGGAGGGTTTTTATTGGCAGTCGTCAAACCCGAAATTAAAACAACAGAATATGAAATGTTTTCTCGATACAGAGAAACAGGCGACATCGCCCTTCGTGACGAAATCGTTTCTTCTTACATATATATAGCCGAAATTCTTTCACGCAAATTTATCAACCGCGGTGTTGAATATGACGATATATTTCAAGTCGCATGTATGGGAATTTTATATGCGGTTGAGCGTTTTGACCCTGACAAAGGCGTTAAATTCGCCACATACGCAACCCCTACGGTGATGGGCGAAATACGCAAGTATTTCAGAGATAAAGGCAACTTTATCCGTATTCCAAGACGTCTTTATGAAATATTCTACAAAGCGGAAAAAATCAAGCGTGTTTCAAGCGAAATTTCGCAAGAGGAAATTGCAAGAATACTCAACATTCCCGAAAAACTGCTTGAGAATGTCTACGAAGTAGGTGATACATCATTTATAAAGTCACTTGAATACGAGGCATATGCAGACGGTGAATTAAATTTCTCAAACCTTATCGGCATTGAGGACAGCAATTTTCTTATGATAGAGGACAAGGATTTTATTAAATATTGCATGAGTCGACTTTCCGCCGATGAACGCAAATTTATTGAATATCGTTACTATGACGAAAAAAGTCAAAAGGAAATTTCAGAAATAATGGGTATTTCTCAAATGCAAGTGTCGCGAATGGAAAAACGCACTTTGAAAAAATTGAGAAATCTTTATTTTAGAGATTAATTTTAGGAGGAAAAATTATGCTTACAGAAAAGAAAAAAGAATTTATTGAATTTATGATGGAATCTGATGTTCTTCGTTTCGGCGATTTCGTAACAAAGAGCGGAAGAAACACACCTTATTTCGTAAACACAGGTAACTTCCGTACAGGCAAGCAAATTGCCACACTCGGCAAGTTCTATGCCGCACTTATAAAGGAAAACTGCGGTGATAATTTTGACTGTATGTTCGGTCCGGCTTACAAGGGTATCCCTCTTGCAACTGCCGCCGCAGGTGCACTTTACAACGAATACAAAATCGACAAGCCTTATTTCTTCAACAGAAAAGAAGAAAAAGACCACGGTGAAGGCGGTTCACTTGTAGGCTACAAGCCACAGGACGGCGACAAAGTTATCATTATTGAGGACGTTATAACAGCCGGTACAGCCGTAAGAGAAACTATGCCGATACTAAAAAATGCCGCAAATGTAGAAGTTAAAGATATGTTCATTTCCGTAAACCGATGTGAAGTAGGTCAAAACCCTGAAAAGACAACCATTATGGAAGTTATGGAGGATTTCGGAATTAACGTACACGCTATTATTACTGTTCAGGATATTTACGAATATCTGAAGCAAGACGGTTCATACGGCGATATTCTTACAAAAATGAAGGAATATATGGACACTTACTGCGTTTTCTAAACGGAGGTGATTAAAATTAAACGATTATTTAAAATTATTGTTCCGACTGTACTGCTTCTTATGCTTGCGCTTACCGCACACGCATATAATGTGGTTGATTTGCCGGAAAATATGACTTTTTCTGACGCACTCGGAGTTTTTAACGCCGATGAAATAACGCGTATAACGGTTTCGGATATTGCCGAGGGCAAATATACCGACCTCACAAAAGACGAAATAAACGAATTTTACTCAACAATTCAAGATATGACTGTTTACAGAAAGATAAACCCTACCCCATTCCGCGGTATTTCCGTAAACATCTACACAAATGACGGCGTAAAGAGCTATATGCTTAATTCGGGTTTGCAGATTGGTATGTACGGAAGCAACAATTACGTTTGCTACAAATTAAATAAGGCAAATACAGAAAAATTGCTTTATCTTGACAGTATGTACCGCGATGCGGAAGAAAAGGTGAACGGTGAGGAAATACACCGCGTTACGTCAAACGACTTTTTGAAACTTCCGTCATCACCTTGGGCACAGCCTTTTGCAAGAGAGGCGGCAAGCAAAAATATTTTGCCGTATGAATTTACAGGCAACTATTCTGAAAATATTACACGTGAACAATTTTGTATATTGCTTGCAAATCTAATTTGCGTGAAAGAAAATTACTCGTCACTTGACAAGTATATGCAAGACCAAAACAAGCCGTATCTAAAAAATTACTTTGTCGATTGTAACGACGCTGACGATTCCGTCAACATACTTTACGCACTCGGCATTGTAAACGGTAAAGACGAATCACATTTCGACCCTGACGGCACAATAACGCGTGAAGAGGCGGCAACACTGCTATGTAAAGTTGCGGAAATGTATATGTGGATCGGAACAGAAACAAGCCTTACATACAACGACACCGATTTAATCTCCCCTTGGGCAAAATTCTTTGTAACTTGGGCGAACGAACACGGTATAATGACAGGTATTACGGAGGAAGAATTTAATCCGCAAGGTCAGTATACTGTTGAACAAGCCGTTGCAACAATCGTCAGACTTTATAATTTGTTATCATAAGATTATAAGGACAAAGCTGTTTTAACTTTGTCCTTTTATATTGGTACAATATTGTAATTTTATTTATAAAAAATGTCGCAAAAATACACTATACTACTTTACAACGCTAAAAAAAAGCGGTATAATATAACGTGATAAACAAATTTTGTTTATGTATGAAAAATAAAAGGAGCGTTTACAATGGAAATCTCAATCACAAAAACAACTACTCCAAAACAAAAGCCTGCTGATGAATCAAAGCTTGGTTTTGGTCAATATTATACCGACCATATGTTCATTATGAACTATGACGAGGGAGAGGGTTGGCACAACCCAAGAATCGTCCCTTACGGTCCGTTTGAACTTGATCCTGCCGCTATGGTACTTCACTATGCACAGGAAACATTTGAAGGTATGAAAGCATACCGTACAGCAGAAGGAAAAATCCAGCTGTTCCGTCCAGAGATGAACGCAAAGAGAATGATCAATTCCAACGCAAGACTTTGCATGCCGGAATTCCCAGTTGATATGTTTGTCGAAGCAGTGGAAGCACTTGTAAAAGTAGAAGCTGACTGGGTTCCATCTGAACCAAACACTTCACTTTATATCAGACCATTTATGTTTGCAACAGAAAGTGCTCTTGGAGTGCATATGGCAACTGCATACAAATTCATGGTCATCTGCTGTCCGGTAGGAGCTTATTATGCAGAGGGTATCAACCCGGTTAAGATTTTAGTAGAGGATGAGCTGGTCCGTGCCGTAAAAGGTGGAACAGGATTTACAAAATGCGGTGGTAACTACGCAGGTTCTATTTTAGGACAGGTGAAAGCAGAAAAACTTGGTTATGCACAGGTTCTCTGGTTAGATGGTGAGCATCGTAAATATGTAGAGGAAGTTGGTTCCATGAACTGCTTCTTCAAGATTGATGGAACCATCTATACTGCTCCGTGCGTAGGCACGGTACTGCCGGGCGTTACCCGCCGTTCCTGCATCGCACTGCTGGAGAAGTGGGGCTACACCGTATCCGAGGAGCGTCTGCCGATCGTTGACATCGTAAAGGCTTCTAAGGAAGGCAAGCTGGAGGAAGTATTCGGCACCGGTACTGCAGCGGTTATCTCTCCGGTAGGCGAGCTGCGGTATGAGGATGATGTCTGCAAGATTAACGACGGCAAAATCGGTGACGTTACCCAGAGACTGTACGATACACTGACTGGTATCCAGTGGGGCACCAAGCCGGATGACATGGGCTGGACCGTTCCGGTAGAATAATTCACTATGCATTAGAGAGGATGGGACAAACGATTGTCGATTCGTTCGCCTCATCCTCTTTATATTTATTTGAAGTAAAAATATGAATCAGAAAGGAAACAGCAGAGCATGAAAAAGAGCGTAAAGCGTTTGCTGGCAATGTGTCTGGCGTGCCTGCTCGTGGCTGGCGGCGTATTCTTCCCGACTGCGTCCAAAGCACAGGCAACGGATGTTCTGACGGTTGGCACCAACGCAGAGTTCCCACCGTTCGAGTACATTGGCAATGACGGACAGCCGGACGGCTTTGACATGGCCGTTATCAAAGCGATTGGCAAGGAAGAGGGATTTGAGGTCAAGATCTCCAATATGGAGTTCAAGTCTCTGGTAGCCTCGCTGTCTACAGGCAGCTTGGATGCCGTTATCGCGGGCATGACCGTGACAGAAGACCGTCAGAAGTCTGTCGATTTCTCGGACAGCTATTATACCGCGACCCAGTGCATCATTGTCAAAAAGGACAGCGATGTCACCAAGCTGGCGGACTTGAATGGCAAGAAAATCGGCGTACAGGAGGGCACGACCGGTGACCTACTGTGTACGCCGGGCGAAGATAATGAGGTTATCACGGACAGCAAGACCGATGTGCAGCGCTTCAAGAAGGGCACGGACGCAGTGGTAGCTCTGAACAATGGCGGTGTCGACGCCGTCGTCATTGACCAGAATCCGGCAGAGAACTTTGTATCCAAGAATCCGGATACCCTGAAATTGATGCAGGATGATACGTCTACCGAGCAGTATGCCATCGCTGTGCAGAAGGGCGACACGGAAACCCTGAACAAAATCAACGATGGTCTCAAAAAAATCAAGGAAAACGGCACGTTCGATAAGCTGGTAGCCCAGTATATCGGCGGCAGCGATACACAAGAGACGGCAAACAATACCGGCAAGACGCTGAATATCGGCACCAATGCCGAGTTCCCGCCGTTTGAGTACATCGGCAACGATGGCGAGCCGGAAGGCTTTGACATGGCTGTCATCAAGGCAATTGGCAAGGCAGAGGGCTTCAACGTCAAGATTACCAACATGGAGTTTAAGTCTTTGGTGGCTTCGCTGGCTACCGGCAGTCTGGATGCTGTCATTGCAGGTATGACGGATACGCCGGATCGCCGCCAGTCTGTCGATTTCTCGGACAGCTACTATACCGCAACCCAGTGCATTGTCGTCAAGAAGGACAGCACGATTACCAAGCTGGCGGATTTGAACGGCAAGAAAATCGGTGTACAGGAAGGCACGACCGGTGACCTGCTGTGTACGCCGGGCGAAGATAATGAGGTTATCACGGACAGCAAGACCGATGTGCAGCGCTTTAAGAAGGGCACAGACGCTGTCGTTGCACTGAAAAACGGCGGTGTAGATGCCGTTGTCATTGACCAGAATCCAGCGCAGAACTTTGTTGCCAACAACAAGGACACGCTCAAGATGATGGAGGATAACACATCCACCGAGCAGTATGCCATTGCAGTCAAGAAGGGCGATACGGAAACCCTGCAGATGATTAACGATGGCCTGAAGAAAATCAAGGAAGACGGCACATTTGATCAGCTGGTTGACCAGTACATCAACGGCAGCGCCGCAACCGTAGACACCGAGAATCAGGATGATGCTGCGGCAAATAAGGGCTTTGTAGAAAATCTTAAGTATGTATTTGTAGACACTAACGGCTATATGCTGATGGCCAAGGGTCTCGGCGTCACGATTGGCATTTCGTTCTGTGCGGGCATCATCGGTATCGTGCTCGGCTTTATTATCGCACTGATGAAGCTGACCGAAGTGCGCAGAAAGAAAAAGACCATTTGGTCGCGCATCGCGGGTGTGTATATTGACATTCTGCGCGGTACGCCGTCGATGGTACAGCTGCTGATTATGTTCATGGTTATCTTCCGCAGCCGCTATGCAGTTGTTGCAGCTATCTTGGCATTCGGCATCAACAGCGGCGCATATGTCGCAGAGAATATTCGTGCAGGCATTCTGGCAGTGGATAACGGTCAGATGGAAGGCGGCCGTTCGCTGGGCTTCACCTATGGTGAGACCATGCGGTACATCATTCTGCCGCAGGCAATCAAGAATGTCATTCCGGCACTGGGCAATGAAATGATTACGCTGGTCAAGGAGACCTCCATCGTCGGTTACGTTGCGATTGTCGATTTGACCAAGGCGGGCGACTTTATTGTATCGCGTACCTATCAGGCATTCCTTCCGCTGATTGCGGTTGCCATTATTTACTATATTCTGGTTAAGCTGATGACCTTTGGTCTGGCTGCCATCGAAAGGAGACTGCGTCAGAGTGATAACCGTTAAGAATTTAAAGAAAAGCTTCGGCGAACTGGAAGTTCTCAAGAAAATCGACTGCGAAATCAACAAGGGCGAGTGCATTGTTGTCATTGGCCCGTCCGGTTCCGGTAAGAGTACGTTTTTGCGCTGCTTGAACCGTCTGGAAGAGCCGACCGGCGGTCAGATTATTTTTGACGGCACGGATATTTTGGACAAGGGCACCGACATCAACAAGATTCGCCAGAAGCTGGGCATGGTGTTCCAGCACTTCAATCTGTTTAATCATTTGAATGTCATGGACAACCTGACGCTGGCACCGGTCAAGCAGAAGCTGATGAGCGAGGCAGATGCCAAGAAAAAGGCAGTAGAGCTGCTCAAGCGCGTCGGACTGGAGGAAAAGGCGGAAAATTATCCGGCACAGCTTTCCGGCGGTCAGAAGCAGCGTGTGGCAATCGTCCGTTCGCTCATGATGGACCCGAAGGCGATTTTGTTCGACGAGCCGACCTCCGCGCTGGATCCGGAAATGGTAGGAGAAGTTCTCGATACCATGAAGGAGCTGGCAAAGCAGGGCATGACGATGGTTGTCGTAACCCACGAGATGGGCTTCGCCCGCGAGGTGGCTGACCGCGTGATTTTCATGTCGGACGGCTACATCACCGAGGAGGGCACACCGGAGGAAATCTTCGACCACCCGAAGATGGAACGCACACAGGCTTTCCTGCGCGCAGTGACACAAAAGTAAAAATCATTTTGAGTAGAGTCTGCTTCGGCAGGCTCTATTTTCTTGGGAAAGGTTGTGAAAGGAAATAGAAACTGTTATACTGTGATTATCGAAGCTTTAAAGTAATACGGGAGGTAAATATGAACTGGAAGAAATGGATTAGTAGTTTAAGTTTGATTGCTTGTCTGTTGTTTGAAACTATGCCAACGATGGCATTTGCAGCAGAACAGCAAGATGTCGTGAAGAATCAAAATTCTAATAGTGTTCCGTTTACAGATGTAGACATGAATAGCTGGTATGGAGATTCGGTGCAGTATGTGTATAAGCACCAGTTAATGTCTGGAACATCAAAAACAACCTTTGAACCGAATATTGTCATGTCCCGTGCAATGGTTGCACAGATTTTATATAATCAATCTGATAGACCAGAGATTACAGACGGAGATTCTGGTTTTATAGATGTAGTTGAGAAAGATTGGTTTTATACGGCAGTGAAATGGGCGCGTGAAAATGGCTATGCAGTAGGTGTAGGTAGTAATCGTTTTGATCCAAATGCTGCTGTAACTCGTGAACAATTTGCACAGTTTTTATATAATTACATCGGACAGCCGGATGTTCAAGGTGATGATCTCCAGAAATTTCCAGATGGGAACAGTGTTTCTTGGTCAAAAAACGCAATGACTTGGGCTGTTCAAAATAAATTGATAAATGGACTAGAAAAAGCTGATGGAATAGAGATTCGTCCATGGCTAATGCCGCATGATAATGCAACACGCGCACAGGCGGCGACTATCTTGAAGTCATTTTATATTAAAATAATTACACCGGAAAACACAGTGGCGAGTGGCGAGTGCGGTGAGAATGTATCATGGGCATTAGATAAAAGTGGTGTGCTGTATATTAGAGGAATGGGAGATATGGCTGAGAATCACCGTCTAGACAGTAGCCCGTGGAATGAAATAGCTAGTAAAGTTAAAACCGTTCTCATCGAAGAAGGTGTGACGAGCATTTGTGATCGAGCTTTTTTTGACTTCACAAACATGACAAATATAACTATTTCAAATCAGGTCGTAAGTATTGGTTGTTGTGCATTTTCAAATTGTCAATCGTTGAAAAGCATTGAGATTCCAGATAGTGTTACAAAAATTGATGAGGGCGCGTTCAGTAAATGTATTAACTTGTTGAATATAACGATGCCTAGAAAGATAACAACGATTAGTGCGGAAGAATTTAGTGGATGTGAATCTTTAAAAAAATTTGAAATTCCCAATAGTGTTACTACGATTGGAAAGAGTGCATTTTTTAGTTGTAGTTCTTTGGAAAAAATTGAAATTCCCAATAGTGTTACTACGATTGGAAAGGATGCATTTTCTAGTTGTAGTTCTTTAGAGAATATTACAATTCCGGATAATATAACGAAATTAGATGGAACATTTAGTGGATGCGAACAATTAGTTGACGTTAAACTCCCTAGTAATATTATCAATATTGGAGATGGTACGTTTTCATTGTGCAGGAGTTTAGAAAGTATAGAAATTCCAAACAGTGTAACAAATCTTGGTGCAGCGGCGTTTTATGAATGTACAAACCTGAAAAAAATAGAAATTCCAGACAGTGTAGAAACAATTGGTTCAAGTGCGTTTGCATATGATTATAATTTGTCTGATATTAGATTACCGATGAATCTGACTGATTTAGAAGAAAGTGTGTTTTATGGTTGCGATAATTTAACAAGCATAGAACTTTCTCAGAACATTACAAGAATTGGCGGAAAAGCATTTGGTCATTCGGGATTAACAACAGTTGAAATTCCTGCAAGTGTCACAGAAATTGAAAAATCTGCATTTATAGAGTGCCTTGATTTGAGTCATGTAAGAATCTCAAGCGGAGTATCTGAACTTGGAGAATGGATGTTTTATGGATGTAGCAATTTAACGGATATAGAGATCCCAGATAGCGTAACAAGAATCGGAAAAACAGCTTTTTGGGATTGCAATGCTCTATCTGACGTTTATTATGAAGGCACTGAAGAACAATGGAAGGCTATTGTTATTGGTGAAAGCAATCAACAACTCAATTCCGCGACCATTCACTACAACAGTTAACCTACAACCCGCTGGCGCATGCCGGCGGGTTTCCTCTTTTCTCACATGAAAATGAACATGAGCTACGCAATTTTTGGGAGAAATTTCGACAGTTGGGGGATTTACTTTGTTTTTAGATGCGAGTATAATTATAAGCAATTACAGTAAATTTCAGATTGAAGAACGTGAAGGGAGTCGAACTATCATGGCATATTATTTTTCTGAACCGTCCCATACCTTCAGCGAATACCTGCTGGTACCGGGATATTCTTCCAGTAAGTGCATTCCGGCGAACGTAGACCTGAAAACTCCGATTGTAAAGTATCGCAAGGGTGTTGAGGAGTGTCCGATCTCCATCAATATCCCGATGGTTTCCGCTATCATGCAGGCGGTATCCAACGACACCATGGCAATCGCTCTGGCACGCGAGGGCGGCATGTCCTTCATCTATGGCTCTCAGAGCATTGAGTCTGAGGCTGCGATGGTTGCCCGCGTCAAGAGCTACAAGGCTGGCTTTGTTGTCAGCGATTCCAACATCAAGCCGGATCAGACCCTCGGTGACGTACTGGCACTGAAGGAAGCTACCGGCCATTCCACTATGGCTGTTACCGCAGACGGCACCCCGAACGGCAAGCTGCTCGGCATCGTAACCGGCAGAGATTACCGCGTAAGCCGTATGGAACCGTCCCTGCGCGTGGAAGAATTTATGACTCCGTTCGAGAAACTGATTACTGCACCGAAGGATACTTCCCTCAAGGAAGCAAACAACATCATCTGGGATCACAAGCTCAATGCGCTGCCGATTATCGACGAGAACCAGAACCTCGTTTACATGGTATTCCGCAAGGACTATGACTCCCATAAGGAAAACACGCTGGAGCTGCTGGATGCACACAAGCGCTACATGGTAGGCGCCGGCATTAACACCCGCGACTATGCACAGCGTGTTCCGGCACTGATTGAGGCTGGTGCAGATGTTCTGTGTATCGACTCCTCCGAAGGCTTCTCCGAGTGGCAGAAGCTGACCATTGACTGGATTCGCGAGAACTATGGTGACACCGTAAAGGTCGGCATGGGCAACGTTGTTGACAAGGAAGGTTTCCTGTATCTGGCAAAGTGCGGCGCAGACTTCGTAAAGGTCGGCATCGGCGGCGGTTCTATCTGCATCACGCGTGAGCAGAAGGGCATTGGCCGCGGTCAGGCTACCGCTCTGATCGACGTGGTTCAGGCGCGTGACGAGTACTTTGAGCAGACCGGTATTTATATCCCGATTTGCTCGGACGGCGGTCTGGTATACGACTACCACATGACGCTGGCACTGGCTATGGGCGCAGACTTCCTGATGCTCGGCCGCTACTTCTCCCGCTTTGACGAATCCCCGACGAACCGCGTTGTTGTCGGCGGCTCCTACATGAAGGAGTACTGGGGCGAAGGCTCTGCTCGTGCAAGAAACTGGCAGCGTTACGACATGGGCGGCGACAAGAAGCTGTCGTTTGAGGAAGGCGTTGACTCCTACGTTCCGTATGCAGGCGCACTGAAGGATAATGTTGGCATGACGCTGGCAAAGGTTCGCTCTACCATGTGCAACTGCGGTGCCATGAGCATTCCGGAGCTGCAGCAGAAGGCAAAGATTACGCTGGTTTCCGCAACCTCGCTGGTTGAAGGCGGCGCACATGACGTTGTTTTGCGTGATCCGTCCCGCAATACTGCGCAGTAAGTTCGTACAATCTCATCAAATATGATGTTCCGGCAGGCAAAAACGCCTGCCGGATTTTTTATGGTCTTGACATTGCCAGATAAGCTCCGTATAATTTAAAGTAGCTTAATACTGCAGGTTGCTGCAGTAATACGAAGATTTGAAGATTGGGAGACGGTAGTTATGGCAAAGATTCCATATAAAATTTATCTCGGCGAAGATGAAATCCCGAAGCAGTGGTACAATGTTCGCGCGGATATGAAAACACAGCATCGCCCGATGCTCAATCCGGCAACACACAAGCCGGTACAGCTGGCAGATCTGGAACCGGTGTTCTGCACCGAGCTGGCAAAGCAGGAACTCAACGAGACCGACCGCTATATTGACATTCCGGAAGAAGTGCGCGAGCACTATCGGATGTTCCGTCCGTCTCCGCTGATGCGTGCATACTATCTGGAAAAAGCACTGGATACGCCGGCAAAAATTTATTACAAATTTGAGGGCGGCAACACGAGCGGCAGCCACAAGCTCAATTCCTCCATTGCACAGGCATATTATGCCAAGGCACAGGGTCTCAAAGGTGTGACGACGGAGACCGGTGCAGGTCAGTGGGGCACCGCGCTGGCAATGGCTTGCCAGTATTTCGACTTGGACTGCAAGGTTTACATGGTAAAGTGTTCGTATGAGCAGAAGCCGTACCGCAAGGAAGTCATTCACACCTATGGTGCAGATATTATCCCGTCTCCGTCCATGACCACAAAGATAGGTTGTGAGATTAACGAGCGTTTCCCGGGCAGCACCGGCTCTCTGGGCACGGCAATTTCCGAAGCAGTAGAATATGCAACCACGCACGAGGGCTACCGCTATGTACTGGGCAGCGTGCTCAATCAGGTTCTGCTGCATCAGAGCATCATTGGTCTGGAAGCTAAGGCTGCCTTGGAGAAGGTCGGTGAATATCCGGACATCGTCATTGGCTGCGCAGGCGGCGGCTCGAATCTGGGCGGCATCATGTCCCCGTTCATGGGTGACAAGCTGACCGGCAAGGCAAACCCGCACTTTATCGCCGTAGAACCGGCATCCTGCCCGACGCTGACCCGCGGCAAGTTCGCATACGACTTCTGCGACACCGGCATGGTAACCCCGCTGGCAAAGATGTACACACTGGGCTGCGGCTTTATCCCGTCCGCAAACCATGCAGGCGGTCTGCGCTACCATGGCATGAGCCCGATTCTGTCTCAGCTGTATCATGACGGCTATCTGGATGAGGCGCGCGCTGTTGAGCAGACTTCCGTCTTTGAGGCGGCAGAGACGTTCGCAAAGGTTGAAGGCATTCTGCCGGCACCGGAGTCCTCTCATGCCATTCGCGTTGCCATTGATGAAGCACTCAAGTGCAAGGAATCCGGTGAGGAAAAGACCATTCTGTTCAACCTGACCGGTACCGGATATTTCGATTTGGCTGCATACAAGGCATACAACGAAAAGACCATGAACGACTATATTCCGACCGATGCCGACTTGGAAAAGGGCTTTGCAACCATTCCGCACATCGAAGGTATTCAGGAATAATCAAACAATTTTTCTTGCTTGGAACGATGATGTCCCGTTTCTCTCTGCTGACAGGGGGAGACGGGACTTTTTTCAGAAAGAGGTTGATTTTATATGTTAAAAGAATGGATGAACACGCCGTGGGCACAGGAAGCACATCAGGCGAGTCTGAACAGCCTGATGGAAGCGGCGCGCAGCGGAGAGCAGGTACATCCGGCATTTGCGTCTATGGCTGTGGAACTGGATGAAATAGACCGTGTGCTGTTGGATCAGCTGCGGGAACAGCGCATAGCGGTGCTGGATTGCTGCCTCAGCCGTATGACACGCGACAAGACATTTGCCGGACGAAAAGAAGCTGAGCACGGTACCGAAATCCCGCTCGTTTCGCATATGACGATGATCATGCCGCAGGACGGCGATTATGAGCACGTACAGGCGGCGCTGGACAATTTGCAGCGCATGAACCTGATTGCCGTGCGCATGCAGACAGAGAGCAAAGCGCCGGCAGATGTCGCCAATAACATCTATGAGGATATCTATTTGCTGTTTGAGCAGGTTGTCGAGCGCACAAGGCAGCAAATTGTGCAGCAGCATCCGCAGTACAAAGAGCGCAGCGTTCGCCTGTATGCGGGAGAAATCGTGCTGACGGCGCTGGGCAGCCGATTTTTGCGCGTTTGCAAATGGTGAAGGGCTTGACAATGTCCGGTAAAGTTTGTTATACTATATAAGCTGATTTGCCGCTGTGGCGGAATTGGCAGACGCAAGGGACTTAAAATCCCTCGCTGGTTTACAGCGTACCGGTTCAAGCCCGGTCAGCGGCACCAGATCGGAGCAATTGCTTAGGCAGTTGCTCCGATTTTTTTGTATATATTGCAGAGAATGTGTGCAATAAAAAACATTGACGTTTTCTGATGATAGTAGTAGGATAAGATACTGTGGAGGCGCATTTTATGAAAATATTACGGCAATTCGGGTTGATTCTCGCAATCACCTTTGCAGGTGAAGTGCTCAAGGCACTGCTTCCGCTGCCGATTCCGGCGAGCATTTACGGCATGGTCATCATGCTGGTCGGACTGGTCAGCGGATTGTTGAGATTGGAAGATGTACAGGACGTCGGTGACTTTCTCATTGAAATTATGCCGATTTTGTTTGTTCCGGCGGCAGTGGGACTGATGGACAGCTGGGGAACGATGAAAGCGCTGCTGCTTCCGTCGGTCGTTATGCTGGTCGTTGTCACGGTATTGGTCATTGTTGTGACTGGCAGAGTAACACAGGTTTTGATTCGTCGAAAGAAGGGAAAGCATGAATAATTTGTTTTTGCAATGTACCTATTTTGGAGCGGTTCTGACAATTGCAGCCTACCTCTTTGGTCAGTGGTGCAAAAGAAAATGGAAACTTCCTATTTGTAATCCGCTGCTCATCGCAGTCATTGTTGTGATTGCCCTACTTCTTGGATTCCATGTACAGTACGACACCTATTATGAGGGTGCAAAATACATCAGCTATCTGCTGACACCGGCAACCGTGTGTTTGGCAATTCCGCTGTATCGTCAGCTGGAGCTGCTCAAGCAGCATGCCACAGCCATTTTGCTCGGCGTGTGTTCCGGCGTTGTTGCCAGCATGGGTGGCATTTTTGTCATTGCTGCACTGTTTCATCTGTCGCATGAGGAATACGTTACCTTCCTGCCGAAGTCTATCACAACGGCCATTGGCATGGGCGTATCCGAAGAATTGGGCGGCATTGTGACCATTACAGTGGCAATTATCATTTTGACCGGCATCATCGGCAATGTCATTGCCTCGACGGTGTGCAAGGTATTTCGTATTGAGGAGCCGATTGCAAAGGGTCTTGCGATTGGTACCGCAGCGCATGCGATTGGTACTGCACGTGCGTTGGAAATGGGACCGATTGAGGGCGCAATGAGCTCTCTGGCGGTCGCCGTTGCGGGCATTTTGACCGCATTTACAGCATCGCTGTTTGCTATGCTGCTGTAACAGAATAGATAGAAAAACGGCAGGGAGTATCTCTGCTGTTTTTTTGTCAAAAAAGAAGCAGGTTGGTATTTGTCGAACGGTTTTCAGATGGAATATCTTGACTTTTGGAGATGAGAATGGTATACTGAACAGGCTTCCGGAGCAGTACATTGATCTCGCATATGTTGTAAGTCATGACGTATTTAGGACGGATGATTTGCAGGCATATGTGATTTTTTTTATCTGAACCCGCAGAGCATATTTTTTGAATGGAGGTACCTGTAATGAAAAAGGGTACAGTAAAGTGGTTTAATGCAGAAAAGGGCTATGGATTCCTGTCGAACGACGAAGGCGGCGAGGATGTATTCGTACATTTCTCTGCAATCCAGACCGATGGCTACAGAACGCTGGAGGAAGGCCAGAAGGTTGAGTTCGAGGAAGAAATGGACGAGAGAAAGGGCAAGCTGCGCGCAGTAAACGTAAAGCCGCTCTAATTTTCTGATCGGATACAGGAGAGACAGTTTTTGCTGTCTCTCTTATTTTTTTGCCGTATATCGGAGGACAAGAGGAAAGGCTTGTGCTGTTCGGGAAAATTCGGTACAATACAGCAAAACAGTGTTCGGAAGGGTGTTTGCGATGTCGAAGTATACGAAGGGGGTGCTCATCACGCTGCTGGGCGGCGTGTGCTGGGGCTTGTCAGGCACGTGCAGTCAATATTTGTGCTCCGTACAGGGAATGGATACGCGGTGGGTGACGGCGCTGCGGCTGCTCGGTGCGGGTGTTGTTTTGCTGCTGCTTGCGGCAGTGCAGCAACGAGAACAGCTTCAAAAGCTGCTGCGTGATAAACGCGCAGTGTTGTACTGCGTGGTGTTCGGCGTCTGCGGCCTGCTGTTCACGCAGTTTACATATATCACATCCATAACCAAAAGCAATTCCGGCACAGCAACCGTGCTACAGTATCTGTCCGTTGTCATTGTGCTGTTTGTGGAGTGTATTGCTATGCGCCGGCTGCCGGTGCGGCGTGAATGGCTGGCGATGGGCTCCTGTCTGTTTGGAACATTTTTGGTTGCCACACACGGCAGTGTGACCAGCTTGTACATTTCGCGGGACGGCTTAATTTGGGGCTTTATTTCCGCAGCTGCTGCCGCGGCGTACATCATCATTCCGCAGCGCCTGATGCGCAAATGGGGCAGCATTTTGCCGGTCGGTATGGGTATGCTGTCGGGCGGCATTGCGTGTGTACTGCTCATGCGCATCTGGACGATTTCGGTTTCGTAGGGGTCGATGCCCACATCGACCCGGCAGATTGCACCGATTTTTCGGTAGTCTTCGGCGAATTCGTAACTTCCCAACGGGCCGATGTGGGCATCGGCCCCTACAATGCGGGATTACTGCGTCGTCGTCAGCACTACATCGCCCATCGGCGCGGTAAGGGTCACGCTGCGGGGCGCGGCGGCTGTTTGGGTGTAGATGCTGCTCATCGTCCTGCCGTTGAACACCACATTCCCCATGGACGTTTGCAGGTCAAGCGCGTAATCGTCGGGCCTGCCGTCCACCGTCAGGCCAATATCGCCCATGGCAGCTTCGACTTTAGCGGTTTCAACGCCCGCCAGCAGCCCCAAATCAAAATCGCCCATTGAGATATTCGCCGTAAACTGCTCTGCCTGCACGGTGCTACCAGTAAAGTTGCCCATCGCCAGGTCTAAGTCGATGCTGTCGGCGGCGATGGTATTGCTGTTGTCAAATTCTGCATCGCCCATAGCGGCAGTGATGGAGAGCCTTTTAAAATGGAAGGTATTCGCATCCGGCACGGACAGGACAAACTCAGGCTCGGGCCCCGGCTCTTTGCCGAGGTTGTAGTTGGCGGGCACCTTGTAGCTGACACGCACCGGGCTTGTGTTGTCGCCCGTGTTGGTAAAGGTGAACCAGTCCTGACGCAGGTTCGTGCAGGAAAGGGTCGGCTCCGCCGCACCACTGTCCACAACGACTGTGACCGCGCCGTAGTCGATGTCGAAGGTTATATTTTTGGCGTCGGCCAGACCGGTGGTGAAATCCATCTTCTCCAATGGGCTGCCGCTGTCCGCGTCCTCGGTGGCGGCGGTCCCGTTGTAAAAGTCCTCGTTGCGGACAAGACCGGATGCAGCGGTTTCTTCCTCCGTCGGCGCAACAACCATCGACGCTGTGTCGCCGCCGGGCTTTGCAAAACTCAGCACAAGGACGCCCAGCTGAATGAGCAGCGCCGCAACAATGACAACGGCGAAAATCAGCCACATGGTTTTTGCCCCGGGACCGTGCTTTTGGGGCCGGGCGGGCTGTGGGTCGGCGGCGGGCGGTTCGGGTGCAGTCGGCGGGGTCA
>ENA-OPDA01001246-OPDA01001246.1-human-gut-metagenome-genome-assembly--contig:-NODE-1246-length-17051-cov-2.877559_pt1 | contig 17051 bp, 12 predicted proteins | sample MGYA00241253_ERZ501486 | MGnify/ENA primary metagenome ERZ501486 (study PRJEB25962, sample SAMEA2042510) | human gut metagenome | biome: human gut; feature: human-associated habitat; material: faeces... | reverse complement strand
GGATTTCTATCCAAACCAATTGTTATAGAGGAATTGATCGGTATATTACAACATAATCTGGTATGAATGAAACTTAGGTGGAGTTGGGATTCTTTACATTAATGTTTTTGTAAGATATAATGAAATTAAGGTGAAGAGGAACTTAAAATCATGAAGAGTTCCCCTTTATTATTGGAATGTATGGTAGATATTAAGGTCAGAGTATGGGAAGAATATGAATATAGGAAGGAATAAAAGCAGATGACAGTACAAGAATGCTATGAGAGTATAGGAGCCGATTTTGAAGGTGTATTGGGCAGAATGGGTAGTGAAGCAATGGTGAAGCGATTTGCCCTGAAATTCCTTGATGAGCCAAGCTATAGGAGTCTGGTAAAGGCAGTGGAAGAACAAAATGCAAAAATACAAAAAGAACGGATTTAAGTGCGGAGGAAGCTTTCCGTGCGGCTCACACATTAAAAGGAATCTGCCTGAATCTGGGACTGGACGGACTTTACGAAGTCTGCGCATCCCTTACGGAGAGACTCCGGGGAAGAGAGTTCAACGGATATGAAGAAGCTTACGGGAAAGTTCAGCAGGAGTATCAGAATACCGTAGATGCAATCCGAACTACTGCAAGCTCAGAAGAGCTGACCGCACTGCTTACCAATATCAGCAGTACCTGTAACAGCATGACAGGATATGTGGACAATTTGGTAAAAGATATGAATCAGTTCAAAGTAGAAGAATAAAGATAACTTTGTATTTTAGGAAAAACAGCAAAAAACCTTGAAAAAGGCACATAAACAGTGTAAAATTCTAACAGATTAATGAAAAAGGAAATGAGGTATAGTATGGCACTGAATAAGAAGCCTGTTACGGGAATGAAAGATATTATGCCGGAAGAAATGGCAATCCGTGATTATGTAATCGGCGTGATCAAGGAGACCTATGGTAAATTCGGTTTTACCCCTATAGAGACTCCCTGCATGGAGAATATAGCGAATTTAAGCAGCAAGCAGGGTGGAGAGAATGAGAAGCTGATCTTCAAGGTATTGAAGAGAGGTGAGAAGCTCAATCTTGAGACAGCCAAGGAAGAAGCTGACCTGGTAGACTTTGGTATGCGTTATGACCTGACAGTACCTCTGGTGCGTTATTATTCCAATCATGCCAATGAACTGCCTTCTCCTTTCAAGGCATTGCAGATAGGCAATGTATGGAGGGCAGACAGGCCACAGAGAGGCAGATATCGTCAGTTTATGCAGTGCGATATTGATATTCTTGGCGAGCCGTCCAACCTGGCAGAGATCGAGCTGATTCTTGCTACGACTACCACACTTGGTAAACTTGGATTCAAAAATTTTGAGATCCGTATCAACGAGCGTCGTATCTTAAAAGCAATGGCGGCTTACAGCGGATTTGCAGAGGAAGAGTTCGATACCGTATTTATCATTCTGGACAAGATGGACAAGATTGGTCTGGAAGGTGTTGCAGAAGAACTGGAGAAGGAAGGATTTGCAAAAGAGAGCATTGATACCTACCTTGGACTTTTCAAAGAGATCACTTCTGACATTGAGGGTGTCCGTTATTGCAAGGAGAAATTAAAAGATGTTCTGGATCCTAAGGTTGCCGAGGATCTTGAGACTATTATTTCTACTGTGGATTCTGTTAAAACAGCAGATTTTAAGATGTCTTTCGATCCGACTTTGGTACGTGGAATGTCTTATTATACAGGACCGATTTTTGAAATCTCTATGGATGAGTTTGGCGGCAGCGTAGGCGGCGGTGGACGTTATGATGAGATGATCGGTAAATTTACAGGAAACAATACATCTGCCTGCGGATTTTCAATTGGATTCGAGAGAATCGTAATGCTTCTTCTTGAGAGAAATTATGAAATCCCGACAAAGAATGGTAAGAAAGCATATCTTATCGAGAAGAATATGCCGGCAGACAAGATGCTGACGATTCTGAAACAGGCTCAGGAAGAGCGTAATGCCGGAACACAGATCAATATTTCTATTATGAAGAAGAATAAGAAATTCCAGAAAGATCAGATGACAGCAGAGGGCTATACAGAGTTTGTAGAATTCTTTAAAGACAGAATGTAATAATTCGTAACTGTTCAGCAACATTGCGAGATAGCAGACTGCCGGATAGTTACAACAATTCTTATAATATAGAAAGCATGAAAAGAGGAAAGAAACATGGCTGAAAGTATGCAGGGACTGCACAGAACATGCCGATGTGCAGAAGTAACAAAGGAAATGATCGGCAAAGAAGTTGTCCTTATGGGATGGGTTCAGAAAGCCCGCGATAAAGGCGGAATTATTTTCGTAGATTTAAGAGACCGTTCCGGTATCATGCAGCTGATTTTTGAGAATGGCAGCATTGATGAAGAAGGTTTTGCAAAAGCAGGTAAGCTGAGAAGTGAATTCGTAATCGCTGTTACCGGTGTGGTAGAAGAAAGAGGCGGCGCTGTTAACAAGAATCTTGCAACAGGTGAAATTGAGCTTCGCGTAAAATCCCTTCGTGTTCTGTCTGAAGCAGAGGTACCTCCGTTCCCAATTGAAGAGAACAGCAAGACAAAAGATGAAATCCGTCTGAAATATCGTTATCTTGACTTAAGAAGACCTGACCTTCAGAAGAATATTATGCTTAAGAGCAAAGTCATGATGCTTACAAGACAGTTCTTCGCAAAAGAAGGATTCCTTGAAATTGAAACTCCGATGCTTGGTAAGAGTACACCGGAAGGTGCAAGAGATTATCTGGTACCGTCTCGTGTTCATCCGGGACATTTCTATGGTCTGCCACAGTCTCCGCAGCTGTACAAACAGCTTCTGATGTGCTCTGGTTATGACCGTTATATTCAGATTGCAAGATGTTTCCGTGACGAAGACCTTCGTGCGGACAGACAGCCGGAATTTACCCAGATCGATATGGAACTCTCTTTTGTAGATGTTGATGACGTAATTGATGTAAATGAGAGATTCCTTGCTTATCTGTTCAAGGAAGTACTTGATATTGATGTAAAACTTCCAATCCAGCGTATCACATGGCAGGAAGCTATGGACAGATTTGGTTCTGATAAACCGGATATGCGTTTCGGAATGGAACTTCATGATGTAAGTGATGTAGTTAAAAACTGTGGATTCAGCGTGTTTACTTCTGCGTTGGAAAATGGCGGCAGTGTTCGTGGTATCAATGCAGAAGGACAGGGCGCTATGCCACGTAAGAAAATTGACAAACTGGTTGAGTTTGCCAAAGGTTACGGTGCAAAAGGCCTTGCATACATTGCAATCGCTGAAGATGGCACAAGAAAATCTTCTTTTGCTAAATTCATGACAGATGAAGAGATGGATGCTCTGGTAGCAGCTATGGATGGTAAAGCAGGAGACTTACTTCTGTTTGCAGCAGATAAGAAGAAACTGGTTTATGATGTACTTGGCGCACTTCGTCTGGAACTTGCAAAGCAGATGGATCTTCTTGATAAGAATGAGTATCGTTTCGTATGGGTAACAGAGTTCCCGCTTCTTGAATGGAGTGAAGAAGAGAATCGTTTCACAGCAATGCATCATCCATTTACCATGCTTATGGAAGAGGACCTTCCACTTCTGGATACAGATCCTGGAAAAGTTCGTGCAAAAGCATATGATATCGTATTAAACGGTAATGAAATTGGTGGAGGAAGTGTCAGAATCCATCAGGATGATATTCAGGAGAGAATGTTTGAAGCACTCGGATTCACAAAAGAAGCTGCTCACGAGCAGTTCGGATTCCTTCTGGACGCATTCAAATATGGAGTTCCGCCTCACGCCGGACTGGCATACGGACTTGACCGTCTGGTAATGCTTATGGCGAAAGTTGACAGCATCCGTGACGTAATCGCATTCCCGAAGGTTAAAGATGCTTCCTGTCTGATGACTCAGTCTCCGAGCCGCGTAAGCGAGGAGCAGTTAAAAGAACTGGAACTGGAAGTAAGACCGGAGGAAGTAACTGAATAAGGATGGAGCTTACAATTCAGACGTTTTTGATTGTATGCCCGTTGGTATTCCTTGCAGGATTAGTTGATTCTATCGCAGGCGGGGGTGGTTTGATCTCCCTGCCTGCGTATCTGCTTGCAGGGGTTCCGATGCACAATGCGATAGCAACGAATAAATTATCCTCGGCAACTGGGACAGCGATTTCAACAGCACGTTTATGTAAGAATAAATTTGTAGACTGGGGAGTTGCACTGCCATGTATTTCCATGGCTCTTGTCGGTTCTTTTGCAGGCGCTCATATTGCGCTTCTTTCCAGTGATAAGATATTAAAATGGATGCTGATTCCAGTACTTCCTATTGTTGCGTTTTATGTAATGAAGAAGAAAAATCTGGATGATAACAGCAATGTAGAGATTTCCCGAAAGAAACAGTGGATTTTGTGTGCGGTGTGTTCTCTGGCTGTTGGCTGCTACGATGGCTTTTATGGGCCGGGAACTGGTACGTTTCTGCTTATTTTATATACAGGAGTAGCAAAACTTCCCGTAGCGAAAGCTTCCGGAACTATGAAACTTGCAAATCTTTCTTCTAATATAATGGCATTAGTTGTTTTTTTATTTAGTGGAAAGATTGTCATATATCTTGGACTTGCAGCTTCTGTTTTTTCCATTGCAGGGCATTATGTAGGATCTGGAATGGTAATGAAAAATGGAAATAAAATCGTAAGACCGATTATTCTGATCGTTCTGGTTTTACTGTTTATCAAAATTATAACGGGGATGTAAAAAGAATAAGACAAAGATTAAAAAGACCACCATATCATAGAATGATTCGGGAAAGGAACATTTCTGTGATATGGTGGCCTTTTTAGTTGTTTAACCAAACTGCGAAGCAGTTATTTGGTTATGAGCAAGTAGCGGAAGCGGATTGCGAATATCCGATTGACTAATCGTTAATTGGAACTGCTTTCAGTAGAAGTATTATCATCTGTCTGCTTATCTGTATCGGCAGAAATATTTTCATCCTCAGAATCAGAAGTCTCGAGAGGAGAATCTGTCAAAGTACCGAAAATAGCATTTCCCAAAGTATTTCCCTCATCCTGAAGTTTCCAGGATACCCCATCATTGATTAGAACAAAATCTACATCATTGACGGTAGTAACGGTATTATCATTGATGCTGTTCAGAAGAATTTCGAAAGATTTCTCGTATCGTTTCTGGGAGCCATCGATAACTGCGTCAGCAGAAGCCAGATATTTATCAAGCTTTTCCTGATAATCAGCCAGGATCGAATCACTGTCAAAGGTTGTAATTTCAGTTGTAACAGTGGCATTGTATCCATTTTCACTGCTGGATTTAATGACATAATTAAAATTTTTATGAATCTGTTCGGCAAGTGCTGAGGCAATGGAATTTTTTGCAGTATCGGATGTATTCATGATATTTACTACACCCAGATAAGATGTCATTTCTTTCAAATCCAGTTTCTGTAGAGTGTCAAGATAGACGGTCAGGGTATCTTCCGGTGAAAGGATATCCGGATCTGCCAGATCAGCTATAAGACCGCCGACAAGGTCATCTTCCAGAGAATTGGTACGCTGGATCTTCCATTTTTCCTTTTTATCATTGCCTGTATTGACAAGCTGTATGTTACAGTCTGTCTCAGCTGTATCATAGTCATTTGTGTTTAAAAGATGATTCAGGATCAGATAATGAGCCTCAAGAGATCTGGAAGAATCTTTGATATTTCCTTTTTGTGCCTGGGCTGACTCTGTGATCTGTGTCCGGAGAAGTTCTGCTTTAAAATCTCTGGCAAGAACTTTGGAATCGATTGTGGTCAGTTTGACAGAAACAGTGGCAGAATGATTGGCTGTGCCGACGATGACATCCGAAATTTTGTAATTAAATTTCCGGAAAAAGAGAGAAAAGGTTTTATTGATTTCATCAGTTAAATCAGTATTCTCTGTGGCATCGGGGAACAGCTCTGTATAGGGTATGTATTTTTGCGTAGTTTCTGAATCGAGATTTTTTAACTGATCCAGTTCATTTCTGACTACACTCTTTACATCTGACTCATTTTTGCGGAAACAGCCGCTGCTTACAGATACAGCAAAAAGAAAAAATAAGACAGAGAAAAGAAGAATCAGGTGTTTGTTTATATTCATACGTGTTCTTTCCTTTCACAGTGCTTTCTGTGCAACTGTTTGACAGTTACTTTTCTGTTTATTTTAACAGATTTTGTACTGACTGTCAAAAAAGTGAAAAAGATGAACGAAATTCATAAAAAAAACGTGAAAAAATTGTGAAAAATGTTGCCATTTGATTACAATGCTTTTATTTTAAGGCAGAATCTGCTATGATAGGAAAGTGAATAATAATGATATAAAAAAGCAGTAGTGTATAATAGATGTTAGCCTGAACAAGGTGATAATATCAAGGAGGCAACTTATGAAGAAGCGTATTATTATCGTTTTGGGAATCCTGATCGCAGCAGGCGGTATCGGAACCGGAGTCTGGTATCACTTTAAAGGAAACGGTCAGAGTGGAACCGGTGATTCTATTGTGTATGTGTCAAAAGTAAGTGTGATCACCGGATCTGAAACAACAGCGGTAAATCGGTTTGCCGGTGTGGTAGAACCGCAGAAAACTGTAAACGTAAAAATAGAAAGTGGACGAAAAGTAAAAGAAGTGGAAGTTAAGACCGGAGAAGAGGTAAAGGCCGGACAGCTTCTTTTTGAATATGATCTCAGCAGTATTGAGGATGATCTGAAGCAGGCGCAACTGGATCTGGACAGATTAAAAAATGAACAGATCAGCCTGACAGAACAGATAGCTACGCTGGAAGCGGAGAAGAAAAAAGCAAAGGCCGAAGATCAGTTGTCCTATACCATTGAAATCGAGACTAACAAAATGAATCTCAAGAAGAATGAATATAGTCAGAAGAGTAAACAGTCTGAAATTGATAAACTTCAGAGCGCAACACAGAATACAGAGGTTCGAAGTGAAATAGATGGTGTGATACAGAAAATTGACACTTCCAAAATGACAAGTGACGACGGTGATTCTGTGGATGACAGCAGTGCAATGGACAGTAGCATGTCGTCAGGTGACGGAAGTTCGGACAGTTCTGCATTTATTACAATTCTCAGTACAGGTGCTTACAGAGTAAAAGGTAAAGTTAATGAACAGAACAGGGATTCTATTGTACCCGGAGAGGCAGTGATCATCCGTTCCAGAGTAGACAGCAGTAAAACATGGAAAGGAACGATGGGATCCGTAGATGTGAATAATGGAACTTCAGATGACAGCAGTAATGATATGTATATGGGTATGGCAAGTACCAGTTCCGATGATCAGACAACGTCTACTTCTTATCCTTTTTATGTGGAATTGGATTCCTCTGAGAATCTGATGCTTGGACAGCATGTGTACATAGAACGTGACATCGGACAGGATGAGAAAAAAGACGGTCTGTGGCTCAGTGATTACTATATTCTGGACACAGATACCAATGAACCGTATGTATGGGCAGCCAGCGATAAGAACAGACTGGAGAAGCGTTATGTAACACTTGGAGAACATGATGATGATCTTGGAGAATATAAGATTGTTGAGGGCCTTACAAAGAAAGATGCGATTGCATTCCCGACAGCGGCTTTGGAAGAAGGCGAAAAAACAGAGATCGGAGATCTGGCTCAGACAATGAGCGGAGGCGCGGACGGGATTACAGATATGGATGCTGATCATGGAAATATGGATGATGAACAGCCAGATTCCGCAGATGGGGAAGCCTATACAGATCCAGATATGGAAGAGGGTTCTGAAGATGACAGTTCGGATGACTCGATTGATCCAAATGAGGAACTTGTACCAATCGATGAGGCACCTGGTATGAGCGCAGGTGAAGACGTGGAGGGGATCGAATGATACTGGAATTAAAGGGTATATATAAAGAATATCAGCAGGGTAAAATGAAAGTTCCGGTATTAAAAGATGTGAATTTCTCCATGGAAGAAGGAGAATACGTGGCAATTATGGGACCATCTGGTTCGGGAAAAACTACTCTGATGAACATTATCGGATGTCTGGACAAGCAGACAGAGGGGACTTTTTTTCTGGATGGAGTGGATATTAAGGCGTGTTCGGAGAATGAAATGTCAGATATCCGGCTGAATAAGATAGGGTTTGTTTTTCAGAGTTTTCATCTTCTCCCTAAGCAGAGTGCTCTGGCAAATGTTGAGATGCCATTAAATTATGCGAGGGTACCTAAGAAGGAGAGAAGAGAACGCGCTCTGAAGGCACTTGACAGAGTGGGCCTGGCGGACAGAGTGGATTTTAAGCCAAATCAGCTTTCAGGAGGTCAGATGCAGAGGGTTGCCATTGCCAGGGCGATCGTCAATAACCCGAAACTTCTTCTTGCAGATGAACCTACAGGTGCTCTTGATAGTAAATCAGGTGCGCAGGTTATGGAACTTTTCCAGAGGCTGAATGATGAGGGGGTATCTGTATTGATGATCACCCATGATGCGGATATTGCCGCACATGCGAAGAGGGTGGTTACGATCAAAGATGGTATCCTTCAGGAAAAGAGGTGATCTTCATGGGCAAAGTAAAGAAAATCCTCGCAGGAGTGCTTGTGGTGGTAATCGCAGGAAGCGGAATTACAGCGGGATTGATGCAGCTGAAGAAAAACAGCCAGAAAACAGTGGTGGTTACTCCTGTGAGCGGATTACTGCAGGAATTTTATACACCTTCCACCACGCTTGACGGAACCATTACATCCAGTGCAACACAGACAGTAAACGGTGATAAAGACCTGATTATTGATCAGATTTATGTGACAAAGGGAGATGCCGTAAAAAAAGGGGATCCTCTGATTTCTTTTGATACTACTCTGGTGGAAATGGAACTGAATATAGCAAAGCTGAAAAAACAGAAACTGGAGCAGGATTTAAATAAAGCAGTGAACAGACTGAACAGCCTTCAGAATGGCGGGCCTGTAGAGGAAACAGATGCGGGTACAGATGCCGATGACCTGAATTCAACAACAGGAAGCACTAATAATAATACAGGTGATGATGATATGACACCGGATGATACTTTGTCATCCGCAACAGATATGTCCGGTAATTATCTGGCAGCAGCCATGCATCCGTTTTTGTTATCTGCTTTTACAGATGGAGATGCAGTGGATAATGCGAGCTCAGACAATTCTTCATCCAAGGCAGACTTACCGGGAGATGATGCTTCAACAGATACCGGAAATACAGGCGGTTCATCAGGTGGAACATCTGCGGATAATGATATTCCGGCATATACGGATCCTTCAGCAAATGGATTCAGTGACGGAGAGAAGGATGATTTTAATTCAGGAAAAAATGATACACCGGAATTATCACCAACGCCAACGCCAACACTGGATGATCGTACCACATATTTTGATCCTTATTACCGAAAAGGTGATCCGAATATCACAGATGGTGACGAGCCGTTTTATCAAAAACTGGATGCAGATTCCGTTCCGTTTACTGGCAGTGGCACAGAGGATGATCCATATGTATATCTGTGCAGCAGTGCAAAAGAGAAAGTTACTGTGATGGGATCATTTTTTAATAAACTTGCAGGATACAGTTCTGATGGAACAAAAATTGTTCATCAGGGAGGTTACTGGTACCGTCTGGAGTTTCATCAGAATGATACCATAGAAGATTATGATAATCTGAAAACATCCTGTACAGGTTATTATCTGGTAAACGGAAGTCTTCTGGAGAAACCGGTGTATGAATTTGCAGAAGTGGAATTCACACTGTCAGATGCAGATAAATATGACAAGAATCCGGATGATGGAGGCGATGATAATCCGGCCGGTGGTGATGATGAACCTACCGGAACTCCTGTTTCCAGAGCAGATGCCATCAAGTATCAGAAGAGTAAGATTGCCAGCCTGAAACTGGACCTTCAGGAAAGCGATATCAAGATATCACAGCTGGAAAAGAAAGCGAATAAAAAGCTTATCACTGCAAAACTGGATGGTACGGTTACTTATGTGGGAGATTCCGGAGGTGGTGAGACAACGGATGGGAAAGCCCTGATCAAAGTAAAGAGCAGTGATGGTTTTTATGTGATCGGTTCTGTCAGTGAACTGATGCTGGATGATATCAAAGAAGGCACAAAACTTGACTGCACAAGTTATACAAGTGGATCTTTTGAAGCAGAAGTTATGGATGTTTCAGAGTATCCTGTAACCGGAAACAGCTTCTATGGCAGCAGTAATCCAAATGTGTCTTATTATGCATTTACAGCAGTGGTAAGTGACAAGACACTTCAGTTGGAAGATCAGGACTGGGTTACTGTCAATTATGAAGCATCTGCTACAGAGAACAGTATGGTTATCCAGAAGGCTTTTGTCAGAAATGATAATAATAAAAACTATGTGTATAAAGATGATAATGGTATCCTGAAGAAACAGGAGATTTCTGCAGGTGCAACTGTGGACAGCGGTTACAGTGTGATTGTCAAAGGTGGACTCAGTGAAGATGATCTGATTGCATTTCCTTATGGAAAAGATGTGAAAGAGGGCGCAAAGACAAAAGAAGTTACTCTGGATCAGATGTATGGATATTAATTGAGAAAGGAGACATTTTATGCTTGAAAATATACGCCTGGCTTTTCAGGGAATATGGTCACATATGATGAGATCCTTCCTGACTATGCTGGGTATCATTATTGGTATTGCGTCTATCATTGCAATTGTTTCTACCATCAAAGGAACCAGTGAGCAGATTAAGGAAGACCTGATAGGTGCAGGTTCCAATACAGTAAATATTTATCTGTATGATGGAGATAATCAATATGATGCGGAATATGGAAATTCTTCAAAAGCACCGATTCTGACAGATGATGTAAAAGAAGAAGTGAAAGATCTGGACCATGTTGAGAATGCAACTTTTTATTATAACAGTACCAGCGCATCTATTTATAATAACAATAACAGTCTGGAAGGCGGAAGTGTTTACGGGATTGATGTGAACTATCTGGCTACCTGCGGATATGTGATTCAGTCAGGACGGGGATTTGTAAAGGATGACTACAAAAATTACAATAAAGTTGCGCTGATCGATGATAATGCGGCACAGAATCTGTTCCCGTCACAGAACCCGGTAGGGCAGACTGTGGAGATCAATCAGGAACCATATACGATTGTGGGAGTGATCCGGCAGGATGAGAATTATCAGCCGACGATCAACAGTATTGACGAATATTACACTTATTATCAGTCGATTGTAGGAAGTGTAATGATTCCGGACAGTTGCTGGCCGATTTCCTTTAAATTTGATGTTCCTCAGAATGTAATTGTGAAAGCAGACAGCACAGATACTATGAGTACGGTGGGAAATGCAGCAGCAGATGCGCTGAATAATTTAATTGCAGCCCTGAATACAGGTGGAAATACAACCATGAAATACAAAGCTGAAGATATCATGGAGCAGGTTAAGAATATGCAGAAGCTCAGTGAGAGTACAAATAATCAGCTGATCTGGATTGCAAGTATTTCTCTCCTTGTGGGTGGTATTGGTGTCATGAATATCATGTTGGTTTCTGTTACGGAGCGTACCAAAGAGATTGGTCTGAAAAAGGCTATCGGGGCACGTAAGAAGACTATTCTGGGACAGTTTCTGACAGAGGCTTCCGTACTTACCAGTATTGGCGGTATTATCGGAGTAATAACAGGAATCGGGCTGTCGAAAGTGGTGGGAAAGGTTACCGGTTCGCCTACTGCGATCAGTGTGCCATCAATTGTGATCGCAGTATTGTTTTCTACAGTGATAGGCGTGGTATTTGGACTGCTTCCTTCTGTGAAAGCAGCAAATTTAAATCCTATTGATGCGTTGAGAAGTGAATAAACACTGCACAGATAAAACAGACTTGATGTACAATACCTTTGTATATTGAGTCTGTTTTTCTGTAACATTTTTAGTTACTGTTTACTGGTAATATCCTGCAAAGCGTGTTATTGAAAACGAAGTGAACAATAACCATTTTTCTGTGGATTTTAAACAGAAAAACAATCAAATTTGTATAGATGTCAAGAAATGTGCTAAAATTTGTACAAAAAATAAAAAAATATGGAAGTACAAAGACAGGTTGTGCTATAATGGAGTATCTCAAAAAGAATTATTTATACAGGAGGAAGTTCGCGGATGGTATCATTTACCTATATCATCAAAGATAAATTTGGAATACATGCAAGGCCCGGACTGCTTCTTGTGCAGGAAGCCGGAAAGCTTACGAGCAATATCACTATTTTTAAAGGAACAGACAGTGGTGATGCAAAGCGGATGTTCTGTGTTATGAATCTTGCAGTAAAACAGGGAGATCAGATAACAGTACATGTGGAAGGCGAAAATGAAGAGGCAGATGCCGGAGTAATGAGAGAGTTTTTGAAAAATAATCTGTAACTGTGAAGATGTCAGACAGTTATGCCATAATCTTTAATAAGGAGAATTGGAGTAATGAGAGTATTAGAAGGTAAGTCCGTATTTTCAGGAATCGCAATTGGAAAGATTTCTATTTTGCAGAAAGCAGACACAAGTGTAAAGCGTACGAAGGTAGAAAATCCGGAGGCAGAGATCACACGTGTGCAGGAAGCAAAAGAGAAAGCAGTTGAACAGCTTCAGAAACTGTATGATAAGGCACTCCGGGAAGTAGGAGAATCAGGTGCTGCTATTTTTGAAGTGCATCAGATGATGCTGGATGATGAGGACTATCTGGATTCTATTGATAACATTATCCGTACGGAGAATGTAAATGCAGAGTATGCAGTAGCAACAACAGGTGATAATTTTGCAGACATGTTTGCGCAGATGGATGATGACTACATGAAAGCAAGAGCGGCAGATGTAAAGGATATTTCAGATCGTCTGGTGCGTGTATTATCAGGACACGATGAGGGAGATATGGATGCTGCAGAACCATCTATTATCGTTGCTGAGGATCTGGCTCCAAGTGAAACTGTACAGATGGACAAGAGCAAAGTTCTTGCATTTGTTACAAGGAAAGGTTCTTCCAATTCCCATACAGCAATCCTTGCAAGAACTATGAATATCCCGGCGCTGATCAATATTGAATATGATGACAGCATGGATGGGAAAATGGCAGTTGTAGACGGTAAGACCGGTTCTCTTATTGTGGAACCGGATGCAGATACCCTGAAGAAATATCAGGATCAGAAAGACGAGGAGTTGCGCCAGAGAGCAATGCTCAAAGAATTAAAAGGAAAAACTACAGAGACAAAGAGTGGACATAAGATTCATCTGTACGCAAACATCGGAAGCACAGGCGATGTAGCCAGTGTACTGGCTAATGATGCAGAAGGTATCGGTCTTTTCAGAAGTGAATTCATTTATCTGGAAAAAGATAATTATCCGACAGAGGAAGAGCAGTTCCAGATTTATAAAGCAGTAGCACAGAATATGGCAGGAAAGAAAGTAATCATCCGTACACTGGATATCGGCGCAGACAAGCAGATTGATTACTTTGATATGGCACACGAAGAGAATCCGGCAATGGGTTATCGTGCAATCCGTATCTGCCTGGACAGACCGGAAGTATTTAAGACACAGCTTCGTGCACTGTTCAGAGCAAGTATGTTCGGAAATATCTCCATTATGTATCCGATGATCATCTCTGTAACAGAAGTAAAACAGATCAAGGCTATTGTTGCAGAGGTTAAGAAAGAGCTGACAGAGCAGGGCATTCCGTTTAAAGATGACGTAGAGCAGGGTGTAATGATCGAGACACCGGCTGCAGTTATGATCAGTGATCTTCTTGCAAAAGAAGTTGATTTCTTCAGCATCGGAACTAACGATTTAACACAGTATACACTGGCAATCGACCGTCAGAATGCAAAACTGGATAATATTTATGATTCTCATCATGAAGCTGTACTTCGTATGATCCAGATGGTCATTGATAATGCACATAAAGAGGGAATCTGGGCAGGAATCTGCGGAGAGCTCGGAGCAGATACTACATTGACAGAACGCTTTATACAGATGGGGATTGATGAATTATCTGTATCACCTACATTTGTTCTGCCGGTACGTAAGATCGTAAGGGAACTGGACTGATTCTGGCATAAATATCGCAAAAGAATAGAAACAGGCAGTCAAAATTCCGCATGGGTCAATCTATGCGGAATTTTTTTGCAATAAATTAGCGGTTCCTGATTGTGATACATAAAAAAATATGATAAACTGAACATAGTCTGTAATTTTATGAAAAGATAATTGATACATAAAAAATCTGAAGTGGATCAGAAGCAAAGGAGATATGAATATGGGAAAAATTGCCATTGTCACAGACAGTAACAGCGGCATAACACAGGACCAGGCAAGAGAACTTGGAATCAGCGTAATTCCAATGCCTTTTTATATTAACGAGAAGCTTTATCTTGAAGGAATCACTCTTTCACAGGAAGAGTTTTATGAGAGACTTAAGAATGATGAGGCTATTTCTACTTCACAGCCGGGGCCGGCAGATGTATGCGGACTCTGGAATACATTACTGGAAAAGTATGATGAAGTAGTGCACATTCCAATGTCAAGCGGACTGAGTGCATCCTGCGATACAGCAATGGGACTGGCTCAGGAATATGACGGAAGAGTACATGTAGTAGATAATCAGAGAATTTCTGTTACGCAGAGACAATCTGTACTGGATGCCCTCATATTAAGAGATGCGGGCAGAAATGCGACACAGATCAAACAGGTTCTGGAAGAGCAGAAGCTGGATTCCAGTATCTATATTACTCTGGAAACTCTGAAATACCTTAAGAAAGGCGGAAGGATTACTCCTGCAGCAGCAGCAATCGGAACAGTTCTGAACCTGAAACCTGTGCTTCAGATCCAGGGTGAGAAGCTGGATGCATATTCCAAAACAAGAGGCAAGAAGCAGGCAAAACGTGTCATGCTCAAGGCTATGCAGAATGACTGGGAGAACCGCTTCACAGAATACGTAAAACGTGGCGAAATGTGCCTGCAGTCTGCTTATACAGGAAATCAGGAGGAAGCAGAGGAATTTAAGAAAGAAATTGCCGAAGTATTCCCCGGAATTGAGATTGTGCAGAATCCGTTATCATTAAGTGTTGCATGCCATATCGGACATGGTGCTATTGCAGTTGCATGTTCAAGAAAAGTGGTAGTAGAATAAAACAATCTGAGGAGTTAGGAAAGAATGAAGAAACTTATGGAACAGATGGCGGAAGAACTTTCCGCAGCATTTGAAAAATCCGGATACGACCCATCCTACGGAAAAGTAACCGTATCCAACAGACCGGATCTTTGCGAATTTCAGTGCAACGGTGCTATGGCAGGAGCCAAAGCATACAAGAAGGCACCGTTTATGATCGCTGATGATGTAGTAGCATACTTAAAAGACAGCCAGGTTTTCTCCATGGCAGAAGTCGTAAAACCGGGATTTATCAATTTAAAAGTAAAAGGTGAATTCCTTGCAGATTACTTAAAGGAAATGGCAGCAGACGAGAAACTTTCCGTATCTGCAGCAAAAGAGCCGAAGACGATCATCATCGACTACGGTGGACCAAACGTTGCAAAACCTCTTCATGTAGGACACCTTCGTTCTGCAATCATCGGAGAAAGTATTAAGAGAATCGGTCGCTTTGTAGGACATAAAGTGATCGGTGATGTTCATCTGGGAGACTGGGGTCTTCAGATGGGGCTGATCATTACAGAACTGAAACACAGAAAACCGGAGCTGGTTTATTTTGATGATTCTTACACAGGAGAGTATCCGGAGGAAGCACCATTTACGATCAGCGAGTTGGAAGAGATCTATCCATGTGCAAGCGGCAAGTCCAAAGAGGATGAAGCGTACAGAAACGAAGCTCTGGAAGCAACTCATCTTCTTCAGCAGGGCAAACCGGGATACATGGCTCTCTGGAACCATATTATGAACGTATCCGTTACAGACCTGAAGCGCAACTATGACAAATTAAATGTGTCTTTTGATCTCTGGAAAAAAGAATCCGATGCACAGCCATATATTCCTGGAATGGTTGAGGAGATGAAAGAAAAGGGATTTGCCTATGTAGATCAGGGCGCACTTGTAGTAGATGTAAAAGAAGAGAACGACACAAAAGAGATTCCTCCATGTATGCTTCTGAAATCAGACGGAGCTTCTCTTTATACAACTACAGACCTTGCAACAATCGTAGAGCGAATGAAATTATTTGACCCGGATGAGATCTTGTATGTGGTAGACAAACGTCAGGAACTTCACTTTATCCAGGTATTCCGCTGTGCAAGAAAGACCGGGCTTGTAAAAGATGATACAAAGCTTTCTTTCCTTGGATTCGGAACCATGAACGGAAAAGACGGAAAACCGTTCAAGACAAGAGAGGGCGGCGTTATGCGTCTGGAAACTCTCATTAAAGACATCAACGAAGAGATGTTTACCAAGATTGTTGAGAATCGCAGCGTGAAAGATAAAGATGCGAAAGAAACTGCAGAGATCGTAGGGCTTTCCGCAATCAAATACGGTGACCTTTCCAATCAGGCTACCAAGGATTACATTTTTGATATTGACAGATTTACATCATTTGAAGGTAATACAGGTCCGTATATCCTTTATACGATCGTTCGTATCAAATCTATTCTGAACCGTTTTGCAGAAGAGGGCGGCAACCTTGAAGCAGGTACAATCCTTGATCCTGTAAACGACAGCCAGAAGAACCTGATGCTTCAGCTGACAGGTTTTGGTGCAACCGTAGAGAACGCCTTTGAAGAAAAAGCACCGCATAAGATCTGTGCATATATTTACGAAGTATCCAATGCATTCAACAGCTTCTATCATGAGACAAAGATCCTCAGCGAAGAGAACGAAGCACAGAAAGCTTCCTTCATCCAGTTGCTGAAACTCACTAAGAAAGTTCTGGAGACATGTATCGATCTTCTTGGATTTTCTGCACCGGACAGAATGTAAAAATAAGATTCATCAATAAATCAACTTGTTGGTATGCTAGTTACTGTTCACACACCACTATCCCGCGAGGTGTTTTGGCATGAATATGCCAAAA
>ENA-OPDA01001237-OPDA01001237.1-human-gut-metagenome-genome-assembly--contig:-NODE-1237-length-17137-cov-2.141611_pt1 | contig 17137 bp, 14 predicted proteins | sample MGYA00241253_ERZ501486 | MGnify/ENA primary metagenome ERZ501486 (study PRJEB25962, sample SAMEA2042510) | human gut metagenome | biome: human gut; feature: human-associated habitat; material: faeces... | reverse complement strand
ATTGCAGAGATACCGGTACGAATATAGTTACGCGGATACTCTCTCGTTACTGGGTTTAACGGCAGTCCGTTTACATCACGCTTAATTTCGGCGTTGACAGGACCCAGTCCATCAATTGGACGGCCGATACCATCAAAGGTACGTCCCAAAATATCTGGTGAAAGCGCTAACTCCATCGGATGGCCGGTCAGGCGGGTATGAGTGTTAGTCAAAGACATGTTCTCAGAACCCTCAAATACCTGAATCATCGCCTTATCCTCATAGCAGGCAACGATACGTCCAAGCTTTTTTTGCTTTCCATCTACTACAATTTCAACAACTTCATCATATGCGGCATCCTTCATGCCCTCAATGGCAATCAGAGAACCGTTGATCTGACTTAAACCTAAATATTCAATAGCCATAACGGCTCCTCCTTACGCATTTTTCTCGATGACTTCATCGTAGAATGTATCAATATCCTTCATATACTGATCAAACATATCAAGACGATCATTCGGCACATCATACTTGATATTGATGACACGGTCAAAGATGTTGCTCTGCTTTAAGACGCTCATCGGATGACCCATCGTTACCAGTGATCTGGCACGATCGTATAAGTAGAGAATTACACGCATCTGCGCTGCCTGCTTTTCAATCGGCACGCATGTATCATCCTTGTGGAATGCATTCTGCTGCAGATATCCCAGACGAACAACTCTTGCGATCTCCAGTGTCAGCTTCTGATCATCAGGAAGTACGTCAGAACCGATCAGCTTTACGATTTCCATCAATGCACTTTCCTGATTTAAGATTGCCATCAGGCGATTTCTATTTGCAACGAAATCCTTTCCTGCCTTTGCATTATACCATGGTGCCAGATCCTGTACATACTCACTGTAGGATGTCAGCCAATGGATAGCCGGGAAATGTCTTGCATAAGCAAGAGATTTGTCCAGTCCCCAGAAGCAGCGCACAAAACGCTTTGTGTTCTGTGTAACAGGCTCTGAGAAATCGCTTCCCTGTGGGGAAACAGCGCCGATAATAGTAACACTTCCGACACTTCCATTTAAATTGTGCATCATGCCGGCACGCTCATAGAAAGCGGACAGACGGGATGCCAGATATGCCGGGAAACCTTCCTCGGCAGGCATTTCCTCCAGACGGCCGGACAGCTCACGGAGTGCCTCTGCCCAACGGGATGTGGAGTCTGCCATGATTGCTACATCATAGCCCATATCGCGGTAATACTCAGCCAGTGTCAGTCCGGAATACAGAGATGCCTCACGGGCTGCAACAGGCATGTTGGATGTGTTGGCGATCAGGGTGGTACGGTCCATCAGCGGGTTGCCGCTCTTCGGGTCGATCAGTTCCTGGAACTCCTCCAGAACCTGTGTCATCTCGTTTCCACGCTCTCCACATCCGATATAGATGATGATATCGGCATCAGACCATTTTGCGATCTGGTGCTGGGTCATGGTTTTTCCGGTACCGAATCCGCCAGGGATGGCTGCTGTGCCGCCTTTTGCGATCGGGAACATCGTATCCAGGATACGCTGTCCTGTGATCAGCGGAACGGATGCCGGATATCTTTTCAGGGTTGGACGCGGTACACGGATCGGCCATTTCTGTGCCAGTGTGATCTCTTTTTCGGTGCCGTCTTCCAGTTTCAGTTTTACAATCGGGTCAAGGATGGTGTACTTTCCGTCTTTGGCAGCCCAGATAACCGTGCCGTTGACATCCGGCGGAACCATCGATTTGTGTACGATGGAACGGGTCTCCTGTGTCTCTGCAATGATTGCGCCGCCCATCAGCTCTTCGCCTTCTGAAACAGTTACATGGACATCCCATTTTTTCTCTGTATCCAGAGAATCTACGGTAAGGCCGCGGCTGATGTATTTACCGGACTGCTTTGCAATCTCGGACAGCGGACGCTCAATACCGTCAAAAATGTTGTTCAGGATTCCAGGTCCCAGTGTAACAGAGAGGGCATCTCCGGATGCGGTAACTGTTTCGCCTGGTTTCAGTCCTGTGGTTTCCTCGAAAACCTGTACTGTGGTGGTATCCTTTGTCAGGGCAATAACCTCGCCGACCAGACGTTCTTTACCAACGTAAACCATCTCGGACATTTTAAATCCGGTGTTTCCTTTCAGATATACGACCGGACCGTTGATTCCATAGATAACTCCGGTTTTATTCATGCTCTACACCTCCGTGAAAGATGAAATTCTCCCGCTCTTCGTTCAGAAGGGTCTCGAAGGAATTATCGATCAGAATATTTTTCTCCGGAATGACCGCGCGCACGCCGCCAAGGAACGGCATGGCCGAAATGGTAAGGGTTACGGAGAGTTTCTGCTCCAGGGAAGCCTTATGAGCTTCGTCTGACGGATCCAGATATAAGGTCAGTTTGTCGTTTCCGGCAAATGTAACGGCTTCGCGGATTTTGCGCTCCAGATACTCCTCATAGGATGGATCCTTTTTATAAGCGGTAAGTTTTTCACGAACTTCTTTAAACAGTTTTTCTTTTAATTCCAGATTTTTACGGGACAGCTTTCGTCTGATATGAAGCTGATCCGCAGACAGTGTCTTATTGACATCACGTTTTGCTTTCTCGATCTCGGCAGCAACTTCTTCTTCTGCCTGACGTCTTGCGGTTGCTTTATGCTCCTCGAAGATCTTATCCAGAGCTTTCTGGTGATCGCCGATCACACGTTCTGCTTCACGGTTTGCACTGTCCAGGGAATGATTATAAAAATTCTGAAGTTTCTCCTCAGTAGTCAATGTGTGTCACCTCCAGGGCATTCTTACAGTTTTAATCCAATAGATTCATTTACAAAGGAAGTGATAAAGTCCGGCACTCTTCCGGTACCGTGACGGTCCGGAATTTCAATGAGCAGCGGAAGCTTATGGTTGAGGCGGACATCCTCCAGAATGTCCGGGAATTCCTTCCCGAACTTTTCTGTAAGGAGAATAATTCCGATCTCTTTGTCTGCCAGTGTTTTCTGCAGTGTATCATAAAGCTCCTCGCGCTCATGAACGACAACGCCTTCCACTCCGGCCAGGCGCATGCCCGTCTGAGTGTCTACGTTATCACTGATCAAGAACATTTTCATTTATGATTCCTCCAACTTAAGGTGAAGATCAATACCTTCCGGTTTTGGAATCAAAGTTTACCAAGAATCATGAAGGAGATGATCAGACCATACAGAGCGATACCTTCGGCCATAGCTACGAAGATCATGGATTTACCAAAGATGCTGCCGTCTTCGCTGATTGCTCCAAGAGCTGCGCTTGCGGAAGATGCAACGGCGATACCGGAACCAATACCGGAAAGACCTGTAACAAGAGCTGCACCGATGTAACCAAGACCGGTTGCAAGACCAGCGCCTGCTTCTGTTGCAGCAGATGCAGTTGTTGCGCCTGCGAAGGAAACAACGGTTGCGATCAGCAGAAGGCCGAAGAAGCCGCTTACATTGGCTGCCAGAGTTTTTTTGTAACGATTTTTGTTGTGCTCACCTTTGAAGTAATAAGTCATAGGAACAACGATGGTTAATACCATTGCGATTGCAGTAAGTACCTGTACAAATGCTGAGTTCATAATAGTTTTCCTCCTGAAGTTAATTCATTAAATTTACTCTTTGCTGCGATCCGGAGCCATTTTCACTTTTTCCCGATACAGCTTCCCGCCATATTCGCTTCCATTTTGCATGGCTCTGAATCCTCTTTTATTTCTCGCCTTTTTTCAAAAACGGAACAAACGGTTTTCCGTCTCCTTCATAGAACCGGCTGAACATCTCGTAATACTCCAGACGCAGTACCTGGATCGCTACCAGCAGTGCCTCAAGGCAGGCAACGAAGACATTTCCGAGAACAATAACCGGCCAGCTGATGCTGCCGCCGCCTGTTGCTCCGCCGAGCATCAGGACAACCTCCATCATAGCCGCATGGCTGACTGCATATGCGCCGACACGGACAAAGGAAATTGTGTTGGAGAAGTAGCTCAAAAGCACATCGAAGAGTTCGAAGAATGCCTGTACAAAGAACATTCCCTTTCCGGTCTCCGGAAATGCATTGCCCTTCTTCTCTACCATACGCTCCAGTGGCTCTTTTAAGAAGATCGCAAGAAGCGGAATACCGAACATGACTACCATCACGCCGACAGCCGGAGCTTTATGGCCGCTGAACAGGAGAACGAGTGTAACGGCAAGGGCTCCGTAGAAAATGAAGCCTGCCAGGGAGTTCTGGCTGAACAGAAGCTCGCCGAGCTTATGGTTTCTTGCTGCATTGATCATATGCAGAACCATTCCTGTCAGAATCATGAACATACCAAATGCAACCGCTGCGACAAATACGGTGTTCATCGAACCGATGAACGGAAGCGTTGTCATCGCTTCCTTCGGATGCAGCCAGAGGGCCGGTATGACATTCTCAAATCCGAAGAAGCTGCCGAACAAGAATCCGAAGATCACAGAGAATACCGCGCAGGTACTCATGATCGCTGCCAGATCCATCTTCTTGTAGTGGTACAGCAGTGCGCCGCCAATCAGCAGACACAGTCCCTGTCCTACATCGGCAAACATGATTCCGAAAATAAAGGCATAGGTAAGTCCTACGATAATCGTAGGGTCAATTTCATTGTAATTTGGCAGTCCGTACATCTTCACGTACATCTCAAACGGACGGAAGATTTTCGGATTTTTCAGCTTTGTCGGCGGCTGACGCAGAACGTTGTTTGCATCATCCTCGATGAAGCAGAAGAGATTTGTGTCGTTTTCGATGTCCTTCTGGAAGGAAGCGGCATCTTTTTCCGACATCCAGCCGCACAGAATATAGAAGGTTTCCTTCTTGGATTTCGTGCAGGCTGCCAGGCGACGGACATCAAAGTTGCCGGAGAGCTGCTCTAACTGCTCTTTTGCTGCAACCAGATCCTCTGCGGAATCCGAAAGGCATTTTGCCAGTTTCCGTGAGCACTCGCTGAGTGCATCGTCTGTCTTTTTGATTTCTGCCTGAAGTGCTGCGTAAGCATCCTCCGGCGTTCCGCTGTACTCGTCCGGAACGTAGATTCTTTCGAAGTGCAGGGATGAGAATACGGCGTCCACTTTCGTGACCTGATCTCTCGGGCAGAAGTAAATGCCCCATACATACTGCTCATCGGAATGGCAGCGGTAGAATACCGTATCGCTGTTCTCATAGCAGTAGCTCTCAAACTTGTTGTAATACTCTTTTGTGATCTTTCCGAATCTGAATTTGATAAAGTGGAAATCCAGAATGGAGGAAAGATTGCAGTGCAGATCCTGGAACGGCTCGATTTTCTGTGCTTTTTCCATCAAGTCTTTCTTTTTTGCTTCCAGTTCTGTACGCTCCTGGTTCAACTGGCCAAGGGTGTGATCCAAACCATGGACACAGTTGATGGCATCTTCCAGGGAAAGTCTTTTCGTGGTGGTACGCTTCTCTTCCGGCAGAAGTGCTGTAAAATCTTCCGCCTGTTTTAAGGTCTCTTTGTATGGGTTGATCTGGATATACGGTGTGATATTCTGCATCGTAGACAGCTCCGTCAGAGCGTTTTCCAGATGTATCTCATATTTTGAGAGATAAGTGTTGACCACACGGTCAATGTCGGCTTTCGGCCCGGTGATGCTCAAAAATTTCATCTTGACAATCAATGAGTACACCTCCCCGTGTATTAAGTTTTTGCGATATGCTGCATTGCCTCGTCAGCGCTGATACGGTAACGTACGCACTCGAGTGCAATAATAAGCCGGTTTACCTCGTGCTCTTTGTGATAGAGGTATGAGTATATGGTGGCAACGGAATAAGGATCCTGTCTGGATTCACTGGAAAGTATGTGCTTCATAATGGCTGCATACATGGATTCCAGCGTATCGACTTTGAAGGAATCATACCGTTTCGCATAATAGGTTTGTTCCAGCAGCTGGGAAAATGCACTCATATTCTCGGCTTCTACCAGTGCCTTTACCACATCCTTTTTCAGCCGGTGATGAACCGGAATCAGCAGGGCGTAGATTTGTGCGCTGGTCATGTGATAATAGCGTTTGGAACGGTAGATCCACTGAAGGTTCAGCATGTCAAACTTGCTTCCCCATGCAGCGGTCAGCTCTTCCAGATCCCGCTTTGTCACTACTTTTGATCTGTCTTTCCACATCTGTGCAAAGTAATACAGATCCAGGGTCATCTCATAGTCGAACAGGGTCGGACGCTCGATATCCGCGAGCTGCGACAACGGGGCATAATATTCTGTCCCTTTCAGGTTCGCAATCAGTTCTTCGATCGTCCTGGAGGACGCCAGAAGATTGATGTCCAGCTGGGAATGCTTGTTAAAGAACTCGTCGAATATGGACAGGTTCAATACCACATCACGGTGATCAAACACCGTGTTCAGGCATTCTTTGATAACGGACACTTCGTATCGTTTGAAGTAGAGTGCAAGAAACTTTCTCTGCTCTACATTTGCAAAACGGTACAGCTTGGAAAAATCCCGGTACACCGTCAGGCGTAGCATTTTCTCGATCTGACCCCGGTGAAGGTCAGCTTCGTTGTAGCCCTCAAACAGATCCTCATAGCCTTTATGCTGCTTGAGGTAAGAAACTGCCTGCGGTACACTCTCCAGTTCCACGATTTCCCGAAAATTCTGGTCGTTTAAAAGATGGCTCTGCATGGCTCTTATCTTTGTGGTAAGGCCGCTGTAGGATAATAGACCGCTCATCGTTTCACTTCCTTATAATGTTTTCGTAAATCTGCGTGGACAGTGTTCCGTGATTCTGTTCGTAATAAGCGTCCAGTGAAGATAGAAGTTCGGCGGCAGAGTCCCGCTGCTTTTTCTGATCCGCATCTGTAGTAGAATGAAGTTTTGTTGTGATCTCTTCAATCCGCTTTGCCGTTTCTGCTTCCAGATCTGCATCGAATTTTGCAATCCGCTCTTCCTGCTGCTCATCCTGGAGCTTCTTCTGATTCTCGGCAGCCTGCATAATCTTAGTAGCAGCCGTTTCGATCTCTGCAAGTTTGTTAATTACAGATTCCATAGCATCGCTTTCCCTCCTTATGATATTTGCATAACAATCAAATCTGGTCCACTGACCAATTTTGATATACAGGGCAAAAAGTACAGGAGAAACTCCTGCATCTTTGCTGTTAGTATTCTACACCTTTTTTTCCAAAGTTGACATATTGAAATCGTAAAAAAAAGTGGGATTTCGATCGACTTTTTGATTAAAAATAGACAATGGGTCATATTTTTTCTTCCAATATCAATAGCCAAAAGATGGCCCCTCATATGATTTCGATATGGAACCAATCCGATTGTCATATTGCTGATAAGAAATGCTATGTGCAGGTTGATATTGTATACAGTATTTTGAAAACTTCGAAAATTTGAAAACGGGATTTTTCTGTTTTGCTTTTTCGGGAGCTATGATATACTAGATATGATTGGCTTTTATTCTAATATTTATCACTTAAGAAAGGAATTTTACGCATATGCGCCTTAGAAATATCAGAGGATCAAAAGATGTGATTGCTTCCTGTCCGTTCGTTGTGCAGGAACCGGAGAGCTGCCGGGGACGGTGGGTTGAGGTTTTTGGAAATGAAAATCCGATTCATATTGAGGTCGGTATGGGAAAGGGCCGCTTTTTGATGGATATGGCGGTTCTGCATCCGGAGATCAACTACATTGGTATTGAGATGTACGACAGCGTACTGCTCCGCGCGGTACAGAAACGTGAAAAATTAGAAACAGAACTTAAAAACCTGTTTTTCATCCGCATGGACGCGCGCCAGCTTCCGGAAGTATTCGCAGAAGGCGAAGTTGACCGCATTTACCTCAACTTCTCCGATCCGTGGCCGAAGGACCGCCATGCGAAGCGGAGACTGACGTCGCATGAGTTTCTTGCACGGTACGAGAAGATTTTAAAGAAGGACGGAACACTGGAATTCAAAACCGATAATAAAGATCTGTTTGACTTCTCTCTTGAAGAGATGAAAAATGCAGAGGGATGGGAACTCACTGCATTCACATACGATCTGCACCACGATGTGGTTCTCTCAGAAGGAAATGTAATGACGGAATATGAGGAGAAGTTTTCCTCAATCGGAAACCCGATCTGTAAGATGGAGGCACGGTTTCTGTAAAAAACATTTCTGCATGTAAGGGGGATTTGAAAATGAAAAGAAAAGTTCTGGCGGCACTTTTATGCGGTGTCCTGCTTGGCGCGGCACCGGTTTATGCGGCGGAAAATCAGAGTGGTGAGACTGTTTCTGTTTCGGAAGATGTTTCATCCGACGTTTCACCGGAAAAAGGTTCCGAAAATGAAACTCCTGTCGTTGCTCTTACTTCCGGTTTTCAATGGATTACAGGTTCAGACGGCCAGGCAAAGCTGTACTACGTAACCGCCGGCGGCAGTATTTCCCGCGGAAACCATACAGCCTACACCCGCGCGGAGGACACCGTTTCCTGGCTCGTTGTGGATGGAAAATGGTATCTTGTCGATGTCAGCGACGGCCATCTCCTTTCCGGCTGGCAGACGGTAGACCGCAATCTCTACTATTTTAATCCGGATACCTACGCCATGGAGACCGGAAATCAGACGCGCGGCGGCTGGGCCATGATCGACGGCCAGTGGTATTCGTTCCGCAGCTGGGGCGGTGCACGGAAGGGCTGGTATTTCTACGACAACTGCTGGTACTATCTCTACGCGGACGGCCATATGGAAAATTCCTCCGCCACCGTAAACGGCAAAACGTATTTCTTCCGCAGCTGGGGCGGCATGTATGCCAATGCGGTTGTTTCGTCCGGCGATGCGCGTTATTACGTTCAGGCAGACGGTTCGGTCTGTACGAAAACCGGCTGGATCAAGGATAAGAACAAATGGTACTGGATCAAGGACGGCAGCGGGCGGCTGGCGCAGAACGAGTGGATTACATACGATAACAACCGCTATTACCTGAAAGCCGACGGCACTATGGCCTCCAGTGAATGGATCGATGATACCTGGTACTTTAAAAGCTGGGGCGGCATGTACAAAGGCGGCTGGCTCAAGGTGGACGGGGTCTGGTACTATCTCAATGAGGACGGCACAAAGCATGCAGATGGATGGCTCTATTATCTCAATAACTGGTATTATCTGAAAGACAGCGGACGCATGGCCGCGAACGAATGGATCAAGCATGACAACAACTGGTATTATTTCAAGAGCTGGGGCGGTATGTACCACGATGAATGGCTGGTAAAAGGAGGATCCTCCTACTATTTCCGCAGCTGGGGCGGTATGTATTCCAGTACTACCGTGACCATCGGCGGCAGACAGTACACATTTGATGAGAACGGACATAAAATTTCTGTCCAGTCTGAGTGGACGAAACTTGCTTCTGGATTAAACGCCGCCAAAACACATAATCAGCTGATTTTTGTCAGCGCCGACGGCACCAGTGCGGCAGTGGCCATGGTAACGAAAGATGCGGACGGCACCTGGAACGAGGATCTTTGTACAAGCGGCTATGTCGGCTCCGGCGGCGTGGGCGAAACCACAGAATGGAACCGCAAAACACCGCGCGGACAGTTCAGCTTTACGTATGCCTTCGGCATTCTCCCGAATCCCGGAACGGAACTTTCCTATACCCAGGTGGATGATACGTATTACTGGGTCAATGATGTAAATTCCAGATACTACAATCAGTTCGTCACGACGAAGACAACGCTGAAAGCCTGGAATTCCGCGGAGCACATCATTGAGATCGAACCAGCCTATCATTACGTTCTGTCTCTCGACTACAACCCAAGCTGCACCCCGGGTGTCGGTTCCGCCATTTTCCTGCACTGCAGTGCAAACCGTCCGACCGGCGGATGCATTTCTGTCCCGGAAGACCAGATGATCACGATTCTGAAAAATGTTCAGCCGGGCTGCCAGATCATTATTGATTCGGCGAACGGGCTGAAGAACTATTGACATTTTTTACCTGGAATGCAAAACCGACAGTGAAAAGATCTATTTTTTTTAGATCTCTCCGCTGTCGTTTTTTTGTGCGTAAAACAAGAAAAACACCGTCCCCGCAGCTCTCAGGTCTGCAAAAACAGTGCTTTTGATGCGCCTTCAGGGACTCGAACCCTGGACAAATAGATTAAGAGTCTACTGCTCTACCAACTGAGCTAAAGGCGCTTACTTTTGTTTTTCTGTGTTTCATCGGATGATCCACTCGCTGAACACAAATAAGATTATAAAGGATTCTGCCGAAAAAAGCAACCTTTTTTTCACTGTTTCTTTACTTTTGTTAAAAACAGCGAAAACAGGTCTTATAATTCTATTAAATTTCACAATTTTTTCGTATATTTCCGTTTGTTTCGACGACGGCTCCAATGGCAGCCGAACCTACTTCCGTTTCTTATCTTTCTTTTTCAAAAGCTTCTCCAGCTCCTGCATGGATTTCTGGATTTTATAAAGACAGCCGCTGCCGGCATATTTATTCTGATAGCAGAAATCCTGGAGTTTCTGCTGAAGGAAACCTGATTTTCTGATCAAACTTCTTCTCCGCTTTCCGGCGTACCGGACACGGGCACCGGAAAAGTTCTTTTTCTTCTATATTATACAGGGAATGTCAACATTGACCAGAAAATAGCTTGTTTTAGCCATTGTTTTCCCATTTTCTTTCCGCTATAATACAGCAAAAACTACTATTTATACTTTGGGGGAATTTTTATGAAAACACGAATGAATTTTAAGGATGAATTTTACCAGAAACTAAAACTCCTCGTCCTTCCGATTGCGATCCAGAATTTTATGCTGGCTCTCGTCAGCGCAACGGATGCGATCATGCTGGGCTGGATTGATCAGACTTCGTTGTCTGCTGTTTCACTGGCCGGACAGGTGCAGTTTGTTTTGAGCCTTTTTATCTCAGGCATCGCGGCGGGCGCCGGTATTATGGCAGCGCAGTACTGGGGGAAACGGGATGCTGCTTCGATCGAAAAAGTGATTCCGATCGCACTTCGCACCAACCTGCTGTTCTCCGGCCTGTTTACCATCCTTGCCGGTTTCTATCCCGAAATGCTGATGCGCATCTTTACAAATGATGCGGCCCTGGTTGCAAGCGGAAGCCAGTATTTACGCGCTGTTGCACTCTCCTACGTACTCTGCGGTATTTCGCAGGTCTATCTGATCCTGCTGAAAAACACCGGTCATGCAGCAGTCAGCTCCCGCATCAGTTCCACTGCGGTTGTACTGAACATCATTTTAAATGCCATCCTCATCTACGGTCTTTGCGGTGCTCCGGCACTTGGGATCCGCGGAGCAGCTTATGCAACGGTAGCTGCCCGCGTTGTGGAACTGATCTGGGCTTATCTCGAGACAAAGAAACCGGAGCGTGTACGGATTCTCTGGAACCGCCTCTTCTCTTCCGCAGGGAAAATACTTTCAGAAGACTTCTGGCGCTACACGCTTCCCGTGCTTGCGGCCTCCCTCGTCTGGGGAATTGCCTACGTTCTGTACTCCGTTATCATGGGACATATGGGAAGCGATGCCGTTGCGGCAAACTCCATCACCTCGATTGCCAAGAGCCTTCTCTCCTGCCTGATCCGCGGTGTGAGCGGTGGTGCCGGGGTTCTGATCGGAAATCTGCTCGGCGCGAACGAGCTGGAAAAAGCCCGCGAGTATGGAGGACGTTTAAGCCATCTCTCCATTGCCATCGGCATTGTGACCGGCGGCCTGCTGATGCTCATTTCCCCAGCCATCGTTCATTTTGCCCCACTTTCCGATACCGCAGCCGAGTACCTGCAGTACATGCTTCTCTTCTGCGGTCTGAACCTGATGGCACAATCGGTCAACACCACCGTTCTCGACGGTATCTTTTGTGCCGGAGGCGATGCGAAATTTGATATGCAGGGAAACATCGGCGCTATGTGGTGCTTTTCTGTACCGCTTGGCTTTCTTGCCGCATTCTGGCTGAAGCTTCCGGTTATGGTGGTTTACTGCATTGTAAATCTCGATGAAATTGTAAAGCTTCCTGCCGTTTATCACCATTATAAAAAGTACATCTGGGTTCGCAATATTACCCGCGATGTCGAAGATTAATTCTCACATCATCTGCAGTCCCTGCCGCCGGCAGCTTCCACCGGATGCAATACCCAAAAAGCCTCTGAGGAAAGTCACATTCACACCGGACTTTTCTCAGAGGCTTTTGATTATTCCATTGATTGTTCCATTGATTATTTCATGGATGATTACATGGATTTTCTCTCTGCAATTTCCGCCATCTTTGCTTCATTCAGACGGGTGTCGCCATGGACACGGCTGTAGGAAAGATAGCCGTTCATACGGTCAATCTTCGTCAGGTTCTTGGAACCGCAGACCGGGCAGACATCCATGTCGAGTTCCTGGTGGCCGCAGTCATCGCAGTAAGCCAGGGACAGGTTGACGCCCTCGTAGTAGCCAAGCTCCATCGCACGCTCGATCAGTGTCTTGATCGCGCCTTTGTTGTAGCCGACCGGATAGCGCACGTACTGGATTTTTCCGCCGTTGCAGAGCTCCCAGAAACGTCCCTCGAGATCCTGTTTCTGGATCGGGGTGATGTCCTCGGTTACGTGGCAGTGGAAACTGTTGCTCACATACGGGCGGTCCGAAACGTTGCGGACGATGCCGTACTGTTTGCGGAACTGCTCTATCTGCAGGCCGCACAGGGATTCTGCCGGTGTGCCGTAGATCGCATACAGCCAGCCGTCTTCTTCTTTGAATTCAGAAACTTTCTTGTTGATATATTCCAGTACTTCCAGAGCAAACTCACCGTCTTCGGTGATAGATTTTCCGTTATAGAGTTCCTGCAGTTCATTCAGCGCTGTAATACCAAAACTTGCCGTTGCAGATTTCAGTAACGGTTTGATCTTGTCTGTCAGCTTCAGATGTCCTCCCAGGAAACCTCCCTCACAATATGCCAGAGGGTTCGTGGATGCACGCATTTCCCCCAAATAAGCATAGGTACGGATGTGGAGCTGACGGATGAGTTCCAGATAGTAATCCAGCACTTCATAGAAGTCTCTGCTCTCTTTTCTCGCTTTTGCCAGGATCATGGGCAGATGCAGGGATACCGCACCGATATTGAATCTGCCCACGAATACCGGCTGATCCTTATCGTCTGCGGGATGCATGCCGCCTCTCTCATACCAGGGAGACAGAAAAGCTCTGCATCCCATGGGAGATACGATCTTGCCGTACTGTTTGTACATACTTGCCACATAGCCTTTACCGGTCAGGCTCAGCCAGTCGGGATACATGGTCTTGGCAGAGCATTCCACGCCGGCTTCAAATACATCTTCCAGCGGCTTACCGGGACCGTGCAGATTCTCATCATATAAAAATACGATCTTCGGGAACAGAACGGGCTTTTTATGATCCTTTTTGCCCTGTCCCTTTCTGCGGACTTCCAGCATGGTAATAGTAGCCATTTGGGCAAATTTACCAGTACCGGTTCCAGCAGTCACGGTAATAAAAGGATAATCGCCACGGCTGCTTGCCACAGTATTAAATTTATATTCCCATCCCTGGAAGCCCTGTTCGAACTCGCGTTCAACATCTTTCATCGCCTCTTCTTCAGCACGTTCATCTGATACTCCAAGGTTATGGTATTTCTCTAATGCTGACTGATAAGTCTTCTCTGCATAAGGAGATAAAATCTTATCTACTTCAGGAACTGTGAATCCACCATACTGCTGGCTGGCTGCACTTAATACAATATCACCGATTACATCAAAGGCAACATCCAGAGACTTCGGCTCATTGTACCAGATATTCCCCATCTCGAAGCCGCCGGAGAGCACATGCGCCACATCGAACAGACAGCAGTTCATGGTATCCCTTCTGGCAGACATATCATGGATGTAGATATACCCGTCCCTGCATGCCTGGATCTCTTCTGTCGTCAGGAAGAACTTCTGGTAAAGCTCTTTGTTTAACTGATTAAAGATCAGGCTGCGCTTTGTGGAGACCAGTGCGGAATCTGCATTGGAATTTTCCTTATCGCCCACATACATGATCGCCTGGCTTTTTTTGTAGACATCGTCCAGCATCCGGACAAAGTCCTGCTTATAGTTCCTATAATCGCGGTAGCTTTTGGCTACGATGGGACGTACCTGCTCGAGGGCATTTTCCACGATATTGTGCATGACAGAGATGGGTACCTGTGTGGATTCCAGAGCATCTATATGAGAAATGACGCATTCACAGATCTGTTCCTTTTCTTCCGGAGTGAACTTCGTAAGTGCGCGATAAGCACTTTTTCCGATAGCATCGATCACCTTCTGGACATGAAATGCCTCAAGACTCCCATCCTTTTTGATCACATAGGTCTCTCTTTCCGGAGAATAACGTTCGTTGTAGTTTTCTACGTTGTTAGTATTCATAGGCTCACGCTTCCCATAGACCGTGGAGGTTACAATAAGCATACACGGCTTCCACAGTTTCCCCTTCGCAGAGGGCAAATTCTGCTCTCGGAGCCATATCCGGGGTCAGATTCTTATACTGCACACCGCGGTCTGTCTGCACGGCGATCAGGGAGATATAGTGCTCCGGGGTCATCGGATGCTCCACGGAGCCGACATGTACGGAGACAATCCCGTTTTTTACCGTATATTCGGGAAGATGCTTCTCCACTGCGGCATCCACGGTGCCGGGTACCAGTTCGGTCATCTTTTCCCCGCAGCAGAACAGGGGAACCTTATGATCTACAACCTTTATAGCAACATTTTTACAATGATCACAAAAATAAAATTTAATTTCCATAGCTTTTCTCCTTTGCCTAATAAAAAATATTTATTTTGACACTTATAGTATAACTTGTTTCGACCGGAAATGATATAGACCGGGATGTAGAATATGATAATGAGAATTATTATTATAATTGTTAATAATTACCAAGATTCACCAGAAAATGGCAGATTTCAAAGTGATTTGTAAGTACAAAAAGAATATTAACGTAAATTTTATATAAATTATGGAAAAGCTTTTTGCAAAAAATTCAGATAAGATATAGTGTAGAGCGATAGATGTTTTTAAGACTTTTATGTTTTGTTTGCATTAATGTTCAACTGCTATGATTAAGTTGTCAGTTCCATCGGAAGATCAAAAGGTACTTGGCACGCAGAAGAACTGTAAGAGGATGCATTTCATGCTGTATGAAGAGGGAGCGACAGCATCCATAAAGTCAGTGGGCGAGGACCACAGGAGGTAGCAATTGAGAACACAGATCATCAATGATTTAATGACCAATATTTTTTTCAATCTGATCGAGACAGAGGACAGGATTGCAGCGGATGAGCGGTTTGAAGGTTTAAGCAGCAATGATGCCCTGGAGATCTATAAGGTGCTATCTGACCAGCTGATCCGCACCCATATTTATGCCGCACATATCGGAAGCGGGATCAGCAGCAGAATCGCAATGTCCATACTGTCGTCCGGGAGTTTCCTCTTATAGAAGATCTTTCCGTCTCCCCTGAAGGCATAACGATATTGGATACGGTGTATGTGCCGCCATTAATGTAAAAGGTTGCTTTCGCCGGATTTTTCGGGTTTACTTCGGTGGCACTGGTTAACATAATGCTGGAAATAACATCCGTATCCACACGGTACGTATAGTCCGGGGCTTCCAGCTCTTCGGAAGGCACATCTTTGTAGCTTACAATGCCGATGCCCAGGGAAGAGATAATGGCATCATCCGACACTTTTCCAGAGGTGCTTCCAGTCCATGCAGGGTATCCGAGATCAGATTTTTCTAAAAACAACGCGAGTGGCAGGTTCTGGTGCGTCAGGGAGGGAAGCACCCTTCTTAATGCACCTCCGGATAACTTGTTGTAAAGGGCAGCCTCCGTTGCTGTCATGGCATAGTTTTTTCCATTGTGCGTGAAGTAGGCAATGGGTTCGATCACCAATTTGTAATCCCCATTAATCAGATTCTCAAAGGGGATGCCGGTTTTGGATGCGATAAATTTAGCTGCATACTCTGAGCAGATGTAGCGTTTTATCGCAGCAATGCTGGCTTTGTTCACAGATCCGCTGATGATTCTTGGTAGAGCGACGGCTGGCTTTGAGTAGGTGTAGGAGGCATTAATGGAAAGCGATGAGCCCGCAGTATATTGCAGTTTGGACACTTTTCCAAAGTTTAACACCGTGGAGGAAATGTTGCAGTTTGATAAATCAATGGGAGTAGCAACAACGCTGCCTCCCGTGGTAACGACTGTAACCCGAACACCATCCTGGTTATTTCGCCAGACGTTTAGTTCGGATCCTGTACCAAAAGATCCACCGCCTCCATCAATATTTCCATCACCCATAGCATAAGTAGAAATGCCTGTGGATAAAAATATCGTTAGGGATAGAAGCAGTGGAAAAAAGTATTTCCTGATTGCTCTCATAAGATCTCCTTTGCAATAAAAAAGACATGGCGTGCTTACCATGTCTTAGTTGTTTTGTTATTCTCCCATAGTGCCGATCTGCTTGTTGATGTCGCCATCACTGTCAACCACATCATAAGTAGTATTTCCGGTATCAATCCAACCAAATACCGGATCATAGACTTGTCCGGGATGGGAACTTTCTGAATTATCAGCAGGAACCTGCACTTCTGGTGCCGTTACAGGAACCTCTTCCGGATAGGAAGGCACTTCGTCCTTATTTGTGGTATCCCCGATGGGCTCCGGTTTCTCGGTAGGTTTGGTCTCCTGGGCTTCCTCCTTTGTCACGCTTCCGGATAGATCTACGTTAGATCCGTTCTCATCTTCAGAGATTACAGTCTGCGTGTTGTCGGATATTTCACCGGTATAAAGAGATTCCTCTTTGATGGATGCTTCCGGAATACCAGAATCTAATTTATCATCCCAGGTTTCTGCCAGGGTTTCCACCTCCTGAGCGGCAGGAGTGAAGGACTCCTCCGGTTCATGGTTTAAATACCAGGCTCCGAAAAGAAGTCCCAGACATAACACACTTAATCCCCCAATGGAAAGTGCGACTTTTTTATCAATATTCTTCTTTTTCATAGGCTGCTCCTTTCTTGGTCCTTAATTATATATACGTAAGTCGGGGTACAAATCTTACAGACTTTTAGAATTTTGTATTGTGGGATCCGGTAAGTTCTGCGTGTCTTCGGATTGGAGGGAAAGACTCTCCAA
>ENA-OPDA01001226-OPDA01001226.1-human-gut-metagenome-genome-assembly--contig:-NODE-1226-length-17223-cov-2.255009_pt1 | contig 17223 bp, 15 predicted proteins | sample MGYA00241253_ERZ501486 | MGnify/ENA primary metagenome ERZ501486 (study PRJEB25962, sample SAMEA2042510) | human gut metagenome | biome: human gut; feature: human-associated habitat; material: faeces... | reverse complement strand
CTGCACTTGCAGAAGGAATTGGAGAGAAGCTGACCAGACTTCCGGGACTGCCGAAATGCTATGTGTTGGTTGGTAAACCGGGAATCAATGTTTCCACAAAACTTGCCTATGAAAATCTTCATCTGGATCAGATTCAGTCGCACCCGGATATTGATGGAATGATCAGTGACATTGAGAATCAGGATCTTCACAGTCTTACTGCGAAAATGCAAAATGTTTTTGAACCGGGAATCATCAGTCAGTATCCGGTTATTCAGGAGATTAAAGATCTTATGGAAGCGAATGGTGCGCTTAAGGCAATGATGAGCGGAAGCGGACCGACCGTCTTTGGAATATTTGATGACCGCAGTAAACTTCGGGAAGCTACGGAAGCGCTTCGCAACAGTCATCTGGCGAAAACTGTATTTGCAACACAGATATACAATAAAAAGTAAGAAAGGGGAAGTACTTATGATAAATGATTTTTCTGTAGACATGAATGAATATCTGCCATTACGCGATGTTGTATTTAATACACTCCGTAAAGCAATTTTAAAAGGCGAACTGAAGCCAGGAGAACGACTGATGGAAATTGCACTTGCAGAAAAGTTGGGGGTAAGTCGTACTCCGATTCGAGAGGCAATTCGAAAACTGGAGCTTGAAGGTTTGGTTGTGATGGCACCGAGAAAAGGCGCAAAAGTTGCTTCTATTACAGAACGTGATTTAAATGATGTACTTGAAGTAAGAAAAGGAATGGAAGAACTTGCAATTCGCCTTGCGTGTGAGCGGATTACACCGGAACAATTAGATGAACTTGACAAAGTAGAAAAGAAGTTTTTAAATCTGATTGACAGCGAAAACTTAACGGAACTGGCTGAAGTAGACGTAGAATTTCATGATATTATTTATGCGGCAACCAATAATAAACGTCTGATTCAGCTTTTGAATAATTTAAGAGAGCAAATGTACCGTTATCGAATTGAGTATTTAAAAGACAGTGCAGTAAGAAGGCAGCTTGCAAAAGAGCATAAATCTATTTGTGAGGCACTTCGTACGCATGACAAAGAAAGTGCACTGCGTTATGTTTATGTGCATATTGATAATCAGCAAAAGGCGATTATCAGAAGCCTGAATGAAGAAAAAGAAGAATAAAAACTAAAAAAATGGAAATGTTAAAAGAGATGCCAAAAGAAGGGCATCTCTTTTTATTGTGCAAAAAATATATTCTATAAAATATCGGGGGAATATGATTTATGAGCCATTCTATCAGTATTTCACCAAAGATAAAAGAAAATGAATCCTGTTTTCGAGAAGTATTCAAAGACTGTGCGGATATTTTGTTCCATACAATGGAACTTGGTCGGGGAAAAACAGTCGATTGTTTTGTGATTTATCTTGAAGTAGCGGTCAGCAATATGATTCTTGAAAAATCCGTGCTTGGAAAATTCATCAATGAACTGTGCAAGGTATCTGGAGATGAGATTTTAGAGCGGGTTGAAAAAAATGCATTGGGAATTTCAGATGCAGTACAGCTGGATACGGTAGAAGATGTGGTCGCAGGAGTATTTGCCGGAGATGCCGTATTTTTTATAGATGGATATGCGCATGCTGTTAAGATTTCAGAAAAAGGATATCCTTCGATGGGAGTATCCGAGGCAGACAGAGAGAAAGTACTGCGGGGTTCAAAAGAGGGATTTACCGATTCCGTTAAAACCAATTCGGCACTCATCAGAAAACGAATCCGAAATCCGGGAATGAAAGTCAAAGAGCAGACAATTGGAAGACGCAGTCAGACAAAAATTCAGATTCTTTATATCGAAGGACTGGCAAGGAGTGAGATTTTAGAAGAACTCGAGACGAAACTTTCTGATTTTGAAATTGACGGTGTGCTTGACAGTGGAGTGATTGAGCAGCTGACAAAAGAAAACTGGCTGTCACCGTTTCCACAGTTTCAGACAACGGAACGACCGGATAAATGTGCGATGGAGCTGTTAAATGGAAGGGTTGTCCTGCTTGTGGATAATTCGCCGGTTGGTCTTTTAATTCCGGCGGTGTTTAATGATTTTTTGCAGGTGAGTGAAGATGAATATCAGACCTTTGAACTTGCAACATTTTTAAGAGTGCTACGGTATCTGGCAGTTGGCTGTGCAATGTTGTTTTCGGGACTTTATCTGGCGGTTACGGATTTTCATACACAGGTATTGCCGACGAATCTGATTTTATCTTTTGCAAAGGCCAGAAGAGGTGTGCCGTTTCCGGGGCTGATAGAGACATTATTTATGGAGATTGCATTTGAAAGTGTCAGAGAAGCGGGGGTGCGTGCACCGGGACCGCTTGGAGGTACAATAGGAATCGTAGGAGGGCTGATCATCGGGCAGGCAGCAGTTTCCGCAAATCTGGTCAGTCCGGTAGTGGTTGTGGTTGTGGCGATTACGGCACTTTCTGCCCTTGCAATTCCAAATGAGGAATTTTCTGCACCGTTTCGATTGTTGAAATTTGGCTTTATTTTTCTTGGCGGAACACTTGGAATGTTTGGAATTCTTTTGGGACTCTATATGCTTTTAAGCCATATTGCCGAGCTGAAAAGCTTTGGAGTGCCTTATCTTGCACCTTATGCCGGAACGCAAAGAGCGGGATACAGAGGAAAAGAAAATGGAATCTGGATGCTTCCGGCAAGATTTCGGACAAGACGCCCGCTGTATGCAAAAGAAAGTCAGAAAATTAAGCTTAGAATGAAAACATCAGATGAAGAGGAAAGAAAAAAATGAAATATACAGAAAATGAAACAATATCGCAAAAACAGCTTTTTTCTCAGGCAAGTGTTTCCATGCTGGGCTTAAGCCTGATGGCAGTTCCGGAATTTATGAGATTTTCGTTGAAGACAATGATATTTGGACTGGTTTTAACAGGATTATTTTTCTGGGTGCAAAGTATTTATTTTGTTCGTATCTGCCCGTGCTATGCCAGACTTTGCACCTCGTTTGGAAATTGGCTGGGAAAACTGTTTGGATTTATCTATGTATCTTATCTGTGGTTCAGTCAGGTCGTGCTGTTATGTTTGATAGCAGACCTTGCCAATTATTATTTTATAGAACGCATCGACAAAAGCTGGCTGATTCTTTTAACCGGTATCGTTTGTGCAATAGGAATGTATCAAAATGTTGAGAAAAGAGGCAGAATCGGAGAAATCATTCTGCCGGTAATTTTATTTTTTATTCTTTTTATGTTATTTCTTGCTTTCCGGGATTTCTCATTTGAGGAAATTATCAGGGAGAGCCGGAGAAAAATGACGCTAAGAGAGCTGGCAGAGGCATTTTATAAAATTGTATGTCTGTTTTTGCCAGTGTACTTTTTTCCGTTTATCTTAAATCAGACGAAGCGAAATACATCGGCAAAGAAAAGCATGAATGGAAGTATCTGTCTGAATCTTGGAATTTTACTTTTGGCTCTGTTCCTGCTTTTAGGATTGCTTGGAAGAGAAGGGTATATGCATAAAAAATATCCGATGATTGATTTAATGTCAGGAGTGAACCTGTCAGGAGATTTCTTTCAACGTTCGGATCTCTTTTGGAGTGGAAGCCTGTTGTTTTGTCTGTTTTATTTATGTGGAAGTATCTTCTTTTATCAGCATGAACTTTTAAAACGCTGTAGATTAGAACGAGGCACATGGATAGTATATGCCAGTGTGGTTTTATTTTCTGTGTTTGCAGGAAAACTTGGATTTTCATTTGAAACATATCGTACGCTGGTCCGGTATGGGTATGGGATTGTGTTTCCGGTCTTGATACTCGCAGCAGGAATCTGGTATAAACGAAGAAAGATGGGAAGGCGGGAGCAGATTCATGAAGAAAATACAGATAAATAAAATACGTTGTATTTTTGCAGCGTCACTCGCTGTTGTTACAGCAGTTTTTCTAAATGGCTGTGGAATCCTGCTTGAGGATAGAACTTTTGCACTTTCTTTATCTGTGGATTACAAAGAGGGTGAATATCTGGTCTGGTATGGCATTTCAGATTTATACGATGAGGTGAGTGAGAAAGAAGAGAGCGGTGAGGTGAACGAAAAATCGGAAACCGAATTGAAAGGCATAAGCATGGAAGAAGCAAGAAATAAATTTTTGTCAAGTCAGGAAAATGAGCTGGATATGGGACATTTAAAAGCATTGATTTTGGGAAAAGGAATTTTAGAAGATCAAATTGCTTATGAGGGACTTTTAAATCATCTTGAAGCACAGCCGGCGGTGGCATCCAATGTATCCGTCTTTTTCTGCAATGAAATAGAAGCTCTAATGAAAACAGAAAGACAGCAGGAAATTCCGCTTGGGGTGTATCTGACTAAAAAGCCGAAGAACCAGTCAAAAAAAACGGTCTTTCCACCTGTAAAACTTCAGGAGCTTTACAGGCTTTGGTATAATCAGAAAAAGCAGCCGAGCCTTCCGGAAATAAAAATTTTGCAGGAAAAAATTGTTGTACAGAATAAACCAGAAAAATAAAGTCGATACTTTGTCTGTAGAGAGAATCAAAACAAGAAAAGTAAAAACAGAAAATGAAAAACAAAATAAATCAAAAAGGCAGGCAAGGTATGAAAAATGTGAGAAAAAAGAGCGAAAACATCAGATGGAAATTATGGATATTGTCAGCCGGAATTGCACTTTTGCTGATGGCTGGCGGTGTCCGAATACATAAGTTAAAAGAAGAAAAATATGAACTTCAAAATCGGTTAGAAAGAGAAGTACAGCAGAACATTGCAAAGGAAGTGCTTCGGTTTCATGTGATTGCAAACAGTGATACAAAAGAGGACCAGAAATTAAAAATGCAGGTCAAGACAGAGCTGTTAGAATATATGAATGGATTTTTAAAAGAATCCGATGGATTAGAGGAGACAAAAGAAATCGTGCTGGGACATCTTACAGAGATTAAGCAGACTGCAAAAGAAATTGTGGAAGAAAGTGGTTATGAGTATCGAGTGGAAGCCAAAATGGAGAAATGTGAGTTCCCTGAGAAAGTTTACGGAAACTGTACGTTTCCAAAAGGAGAATACGAGACATTGACAGTTACGATTGGAGCTGGAAAGGGGCATAACTGGTGGTGCGTACTTTATCCGAGTCTGTGCTTTATCAATGATTCTTATGGTGTGGTGGCAGATGAAAAAATAGAAGAATTAAAAAAAGTTTTAACAGAAGAAGAGTTTATTTCCATCTGGAATGATCCGAAAGAACGAAAAAAAGTACGGATTTCATGGAAATGGTTTTAAGATGTAGCTTGCAATCCGTAATCAATAAGGGTAAAATAAGATGAAATACGCAGTAAAAGAGAAAAGCGAGGCTTTTTTATGAATCAGAACAGACAAGCGCCAATTGGTGTTTTTGACTCAGGTGTGGGCGGACTGACTGTTGCAAGGGAAATTATGCGAAATCTGCCCAGCGAAAGAATTGTATACTTTGGAGATACGGCAAGGGTGCCTTACGGAAGTAAATCCAAGGAAATTGTATTAAAATTTTCAAGACAGATTGTAAGATTTTTACAGCTTCAGGATGTAAAGGCAATCGTAGTGGCATGCAATACAGCAAGTGCACTGGCATTAGAAGAGATAAAAAAAGAAATTGATATTCCGATTATCGGAGTGGTAGAACCCGGAGCGAAAGTTGCAGCTTCGGTGACAAAGAACAAAAAAATAGGTCTAATCGGAACGAAAGGAACGGTTCATTCTAAATTGTATCCGGAAATTATTCACAGATATGATAAGGAAATTCAGGTGTTTGGACAGCCGTGTCCGCTTTTTGTTCCACTGGTAGAAGAAGGATGGCTGAAAGATGATGTAACCGTAGAAGTGGCACGGCGTTATGTGACTCCGCTTTTGGAACAGGGGATTGATACCTTGATTTTGGGCTGCACCCATTATCCTCTGCTTCGGTCCCTGATTCAGAAACTGGTAGGAGATTCCGTAACATTGGTGAATCCGGCTTATGAAACAGCAAAAGAACTCGAACGGCTCTTAAAAAGTAAAGGGCTTGAAAATCTTCAGGATGTTCAGGAAGAATTTCCATACCGTTTTTATGTCAGCGATGCCGCAGAGCAGTTTCAGGACTTTGCGAATTCCATTCTTCCGTATGATGTAAAGATGACAAAGCAGATTAATATTGAGGAGTACTAAAATTATGAAAAAAGATGTACTGGTAACAGTAAGAGGAATGCAGTCGATTGAATCCGTGGATGGTTCGGAAGAAGTAGAAATGGTTGCAAAAGGGAATTACTACTTTAGAAATGGACATCATTTCATCTGTTATGAAGAGATGTCAGAAGGGTTTGATAAGCCGACCAAAAGTATGATTAAGATTGCAGATAATGTAGTGGAAGTGGACAAAAAAGGTGTTATGAATACTCATCTGGTGTTTGAACCGGAAAAGAAAAATGTGACTTTTTATGCGACACCGTTTGGGCAGATGGAAATGGGAATTGCAGCAACAAAGATTGCTGTTCAGGAAGAAGAAGAAAATTTAAGTGTCTCGATTGATTATGCGCTTGAAATTAATCGCATGCATACCGCAGACTGTCAGCTTCATGTTCACGTACAGTCAAAAGAAGCAGGAGATTTTCGTCTGTGCTCATAAAAAATTTTGTCAGCAATAAAAAAGCATTGAGACTTTCTGACGAAAAAGTTTCAATGCTTTTTTTAAATTATTTTTTACTGTTGTCTTTTGTCATCTGATTTGCTTTCGCACGCATTCTTTTAAAGAAGCCCTGTTTTTTAGGCGGAGTTTCAAGAGAGCCTCTCACACCTTTGACACCTGTGATGTAGATACCACTGACATCAGCTTTTACTTCTTTTTTTACCGGAATTAAATCAAATACCTGTTCATCGGCAACAAGTGTCATGATTCTTGGACCGACTTTTGCTTTTACGATTGGCAGCTTAGAACGTCTCATAAGTTTTGGAGTCTGGTCAATTACCATCTGAGGCAGACCGGATTCTTTAATCGGAAGACGCTTCTTATCAATAATCAGCATCGGTATTGTCTGTTTTGCTGCTTCAATCTGTTCCTGCTGTGCTTCTTGTTTCTTCTGGGCTTTTTTGCCGAGAAAATATAAAACGGCAAGACCAATTACTATAATCAGTAATACAATCAGTAGAACAATCCATGGACTCATTTGTAATTCCCTCCTAAGTATGGCTTTCTGACGTATTTATTATTTTAGCATTGTTTTTTGGAAAAGGCAATAAAAAATATGCAAGAAAGGGTTTCTTTTGAAGAAAGTTATGGTATAATGGGAACGCTTGGAGAATCGCTTCAGGCCAATGCACTGCAGAAAAATGACGGGGGATGCAGCTGCTTAACAACACAGAGAAAGGATTTATAAATCAATGAAGAAAAAAGTATTAATTGCTCTTTTGGCATTGACAGTTGCAGTATCTGCAATGGGATGCGGCAGTAAAAAAAGCGACTCCGAAGATTCAACAAAAGCCAAAACAGAAAGCAGCAGCGAAGAGAAAGAAACAGCAGAAGAAGTGGAGACAGACAGCGACGGACATGTTGTGGCTGTTGATACCGATGATATCACAAAATATGTCACACTTGGAGACTATAAAAATTTAAGTGTAAAAGTACCAAAAACAGAAGTGACAGATGACAGCATAAGCGAGTATATTAATGAGCAGCTTACTTATAAACCGGAAGAAATCACAGAAGACCGTGCGGTACAGGAAAATGATACCGTAAATATTGATTATACCGGATATATGGATGGAGAAGAATTTTCTGGAGGTTCAGCGACAGATACTGACCTTTTAATCGGTTCCGGACAGTTTATTGATGGATTTGAAAGCGGACTGATTGGAGCAAAAAAAGGGGATGAAGTAACGTTAAACTTAAAATTCCCGGACCCATATCAGAATAATCCGGATTTTTCGGGAAAAGATGTACAATTTAAAGTAAAAATTAATAAAATCTCTCAGCCGGCAGAGCTGACAGACGAATGGGTGTCTAATAACAGCGATGTGAAAACGGTTGATGAATACAAAGCAGAAGTGAAAGCTACCCTCGAAACAAGTGCAGATATGGAATATAATAATAATAAAAAATCAAATCTGTTTGAAGCGCTTGTCAATAAAACAGAAATCAGCGAATATCCGGATGATTTAATGGAAGCAGCAAAAGAAAAAGTGGAAAAACAATTTGAAAATTATTATGCAAAACCATCAGGAATGACACTGGATGAATATTGGAAGTCTCAGTCTATTACAGAAGACCAGGCTTCGCAATATATTGAGGCTCAAGCACAGACCAATCTGAAACAAAATATGATTGTACAGGCTGTGCTTGACGCAGAGGGAATTACCTTTACAAAAGATGAATACAGAGAACAGCTGGATAAATTTGCAAAAGAATACGGATTTAAAGATGCAGAGGCATTAGAGCAGGCATACACAGATGCTGAGCTTGTAAAAGACAATGTTTTATGGAGCAAAGTATGTGACATCCTTGAAAAGTATGGAACAATTACAGATGTAGCTGAAGACGAGACAACCGATGAGACAGCAACAGATTCCAATACAGCAGAGTCATCCGATTCTACAGAGACAACAGCAGACGGGGAAACACAGACAGCGAATTAAGTGGTAACTCTTTCCCTCTTTTGCATATACTAAAATGAGTATAAGCAAAAGGGGGATTTTTGTTGCAAAGAAAAAGCGTAAGGGATGATTTTTATGAACAGGAGCGGTATGCAAATCAGGAGTTACGTCGTTTCCGTGCAAATTATCCAGAGAATGCGGCATTAATCCAGAACTATGTGGAGGATGCCTGTGACCGGATGGATTATGAGGGCAGTAGAATGTACGATGAATATCCGGACAGGTATATGCTGAAGAAAAACTGTGCGTCGATTTCAAACCGTATAAAAAAGGATAGCGAGACGATGGGAGTGGAAGCAGGATTTGCGAAAAAGTGTCAGAATCTTCCAAAGGAAACTTTAGATGACTTAGTTGAAGTCTTGTTCTATAATGAGGTGTATCGCAGACGGTTGAGGCGTCGCAGAGGAAAAAGATTTTATCCGTAACAGACAGGGAAAATATTTTTGGGACTTGCGATTTTAGAGTAAAGCTTTTACAATAGAGACAAATGCCGTAATGGTATTTTGTACAGCGAGTATTAAAAAGATACTTGATTTACGCTGTATCAGGCAGACTGCAATGGATGCAGTAAACAAGTGTTTAGTTAGGAGAAAACATGACGGAACTAGCGGGATTTTTAGAAACTTATGTAAATACGCAGATGATACGGATTATAATAACCGGCCCCAGAAAAAAGGAGGGGGCCGTCTAAAATACAGATTCGTCCGCTGTCATTAAAGGGAGAAATCAAATTTCAGGAAACGCAGACAGTTGGACAAAAAGAACTTCATAAAAATTATGAGCAAAATGAAATTATACAGCGGATGTTAGAATGGATGGAACATTCTTTTAAGCAGTTGCAGTTAGAGGGACAAGATATCGATGCGACGGTACTGATAAGTAAGAAGGGAAAGGCAACCATTAAAATAAAAAAAAGCCGGACCCCCAAAGAGTTTGTGCCAATGCTCGCCCATAATCGAAAGAAAAAATATCTGCTGGAAGAAGGTCGGCCGGTTCCTTTTTTAATTGACCTTGGCGTGATGAGTGAAGATGGAAAGATAAAAAACGCAAGGTATGATAAATTCCGGCAGCTCAATCGTTTCCTTGAATTTATTGAGGATATCTTACCGAAGCTTCCAAAAGAAAGGGAAGTGACGATTCTTGACTTTGGATGTGGAAAATCCTATCTGACTTTTGCAATGTACCATTATCTTCATGAATTAAAACATTATGATGTGCATATTATCGGACTGGATTTAAAGACGGATGTTATTGAAAAATGCAATCGTCTTGCAGATAAGTATGGCTATGAAAAATTGAATTTTTATCAGGGCGATATTGCATCTTATGAAGGATGTGAACAGGTTGATATGGTGGTCACCCTGCATGCATGCGATACGGCAACGGATTATGCGTTAGAAAAAGCGGTAAGGTGGAATGCATCGGTGATCCTTTCTGTGCCATGTTGTCAGCATGAGTTGAACCGGCAGATAAAGAATGAAACGCTCGCTCCGATTTTAGAATATGGAATTTTAAAAGAGCGGTTTTCTGCGATTTTGACAGATGGACTGCGTGCCCAGATGCTTGAAAGTAAAGGATATGACACACAGATTCTTGAGTTTATTGATATGGAACATACCCCGAAAAATCTGTTAATTCGGGCAGTGAAAAATGAGAACAAGAAGTACAGTGAACAGCAGAAAGCAGCATGGGAAGCCTGCATAGAGGCATTTCATGTAAAACCAACGCTTCAAAAAGAGCTGTTCTTAGAAGGGAATCATAAATAAATGAAAAAAATACTGACGAAAGCAGGGATTCTTCTGCTGGTCTTTATATTGGGAGTGATAGGCTTCAGCAGTCTGATGAATAAAGAGACCACAGATAATAAGATGGATCTTGAAGAAGCCACGTTGCCTGTGATGAGCATGAAAATAGGAGGTGAAAAAGCGAACCTTATGTATGGGCATGCCGGGCAGATGCAGGTGGATTTTATGAGGGAAAGTCTGACACCGTTAGAGACAGACAAGGAACTCACAGTCAGCATTACACCAAACGGTCATAAAATAAAAGATTTGGTTTATGAAGTCCGTACATCAGATGGAAGCAAAGTCATTGAAAATGATAAGATAAAAAATTTCAAAAAAGATGGCGAGGATAAAACGGTTACATTTTCACTTCAGAAATCAATCTTAATGAATCAGGAGTACTCCCTTGCGTTTACACTGACAACAGATGAGGGAGAATACTACTACTATACCAGAATTTTACAGCGTTCCGGATTGAATACAGAGAAATATCTGCAATTTGCAAGGCAGTTTTCTGAAGATACGTTTGATTCAGATGCACGTTCAGAGATTGTCTCTTATCTGGAATCAGATGATTCAACAAGAAATAACAGCTTTCTGGATGTCAATATTCATTCGAGTGTCAGTATGGTTATGTGGGGAGATTTGAATCCGTCGGTTCTTTCTGAAGGAATTCCGGTCATAAAAGATATCAATGGAACGACTGGAAGTGTAACTCTTACTTATTACATTACGGCAGAAGACGATGATAAGAATCAGGAGCTTTATCAGGTAGAAGAATTTTATCGGATGCGCTATGATGGAAGTAAGATGTATCTTTTGAACTTTAACCGGAGTACAAAACAAATCTTTACAGGTGATTCAAGCAGTATTGCAAACGGAAGAGTAAATCTTGGTGTGACTTCCAAAAATGTTCAGTATGTGGCAAATAAGACAGGAGAAATTTTTGCGTTTGTACAGCAGGGAGATATCTGGTCTTATAACACTGCGACCAATAAATTAGTGCAGGTGTTTAGTTTCCGTAAACAGGATGCAATTCAAAATTTTGATGCAAGAGAAAATATTTCTCAGCATGATTTTAAAATTGTTCGTGTGGAAGAAAGCGGAGATATTGACTTTGTGGTATACGGATATATGAACCGTGGAGAGCGGGAAGGTCAGACAGGAACTGCAGTTTATCACTATTACAGCGACCAGAATGTATTGGAAGAAAAAGTATTTATTCCAAGTCTGAGTTCCTATGAGTTTATGAAACAGGATGTGCAGGTGCTTTCTTATGTTTCTACAGACAATATGCTGTATTTGTATCAGCAAAAAAAATTGTATCGCATTAATCTTTCAGAAAAAACTTATGAAGTGGTAAAAGATGGAATCGACACACAATGTTTCTTTACGTCCAATTCCAACCGTCATATTGCATGGTTAGAAGAGATGAAGTTATTTGATTCTTCTAATATTATTGAATTGGATTTGGAAACTGGTGAACAGAAGAAAATTACGGCTTCGGATGGAACGAGAATTCGTGCGTTTGGATTTATCAATGAAGATTTGGTTTATGGCGTAGCAGATGAATCGGATATTAAGACGGATTCTACGGGAAGTTTTTATTATGCGATGAATGAGCTTCGGATTCAAAACTTTGATGGCGAACTGGTAAAGAGTTATGCTGAGGATGGTGTTTATATTACAGATGTGAAAATTTCGCAGGGCTTGATTGAGTTGTCAAGAGCGCAGTGGCAGAACGACCATTATGCTGAAATTACAAATGACCACATTATGAACAATGTAAAGACAAAAGAAGAAGAGGTTGCGTCAATAGCAACGGTTACGACAACTCGTCAGGCGGGAATTACCAGATTGGTGTACTCGGACGAAAATAAAAATAAAAATCCGCTTGTCTCAGTTCCAAAGTGGATGGTATTGGAAGACAGCACGACGCTGGAACTTGATGAGGGAACGGATGATACCAATTATTATTATGTGTATGCAAATGGCGGGCTGTACGGAATTTATACGGATGTTGCAAGTGCCGTGCAAGAAGCAGATGCACAGACAGGTGTTGTGTTAAATCGTGCACAGCAGTATGTCTGGGAGCGTGGAAATACAAAGACTAAAGTGACATTAAATGTCGATGAGATTCCAGACTGGTTTAAGAGTGCAAAGGCCGATGTTTCTTATCTGGAAGAACAGTTGGGAGATGGCGGAACAGTGATGAATCTGACAGGATGTACCCTGGAAGAAGTGTTATATCAGGTCAGTGCACAGCGCCCGGTGATTGTAAGCCTTGGAGATGCAGGAAATCGTGTGATTGTAGGATATGATGCATACAATACTCTGCTTTATAATCCGGCAGACCAGACAACATCTTATATGGGAATCAATGACAGTACTGCAGCATTTGAGGAAGCAGGCAACGTATTTATCAGTTACATTGAAAAGAAGATTGAATAAAAAAATGAGAAAAATTGGGGCAAAATATTTTGCTCCAATTTTTTTGCAACAAAATGGCATTAAAAAGACACTATAACAATATAGAAAGAAAAGTACGTTTGGAAAAGTAACTGTAAAATTGTAAAATCAAGGATAAAGCACAGAAAAATTCCGAAAGTACATTAAAGAGAGAGGAGGGAAAGAATGGAGGAAAGTCGGGAGCTGGTAAGACAGGCAAAAAAGGGAAAGAGAGAGGCATTTGCAAAGCTTTATGAAACAGTATACGAGGATATGTACCGATTTGCACTTTACGTGTTAAAAGACAGGGAAGATGCAGAGGATGCTGTGGCAGAGACTGTGGCAGATGCGTTTGAATCCATTGGAAAATTGAGAAAGGAAGAAGCATTTCGGGCATGGATTTTTCAGATTTTATCCAATAAATGTAAACGAAAGCTAAAAGAATATATAACAAAAACCTATTCTTATGAGGAAAGTGAACAAAGGTTAGAAAAAGACAGCAAAACAGAGGATATAGCACACGCTATTCACGTAAGAGATGCATTTTATTCTCTGGAAGAAGAGGAACGTTACATGGTGGCACTTCAGGTGTTTGGAGGTTATAAAAGTCGGGAGATTGCAGAACTTTTACATAAAAATCATAATACAGTGCGTTCACAAGTAAGCCGGGCATTAAAGAAGATGAAAGAAAAACTGGATTAGGAGGTGCAGTGATGGCGAAAAAAGAAGAATATCATAATTTAAAAGACCTGCAGTCAGATGAGCTGAACCTGGAAAAAGTAATAGAAAAGATTCGGGAAGAAGCAAAAGAAGAAGAAATTCCAGAACGCTTGAAACCGGAACATTTAGATGAAATTTTAAATTCACAGAAAAAGAAAGGCAGGTGGCAGGGGATGAAAAAAAGAAAATATATGGTAGCAGCTGCATGGGTGGCAGTTTTAGTCGGAATTGGAGTTTCCAGCGTAGTACTTATTCATAAAAAGGATTCGGCAGAAATTGGTGCACAGACAGCTTCTTCGGCAAAAGACGGAAGCGGAAACAGTACCATTTCGCAGGAAGCTTCAGCAGAAGAAAAGCAGGTGGAAGGTTATAAATCTGCTTCCAGCTATGAAGAAATTTATCAGAAATTATTTGTAGAGACAAAGCAGGCACAGGAAACACAGGAGGCATGGTATTCGAGTTCATCGAATATTGATGAAGATTATGGAATTATGAAGGAAAGTGCTGTGGCCGATGGTACAACCTCTTCAATGGCAAAAGCGGTTTCAGAAGATAATAGTTCAGACAGTTATTCCCGGACAAATGTGCGGACAGAGGGTGTAGATGAAGGGGATCTGGTAAAAACAGATGGTACTTATATTTATACGTTAACTCGTTCAGGCAGACTGATGATTACAAAGGCAGAAGGAAGCAAATTAGAAAAGGCAGGAGAAACTTCTCTTGAAAGTATGACTGACACCATCAGTGATATGTATGTGGATGGAAATACGGTATGTATCGTGGCCTACGGATATGACACCGATGTCTCGATGGAAGGAGAAGATACCTATGCGGTCAATTCGACAAATTATACGAAACTTTACACTTATGATGTATCGGATAAAACAAACATCGTATTAAAAGGAACAATCAAACAGGAAGGATATTATGAGACATCAAGAAAAGTAGGAAATTACATGTATCTGTTTTCTACCTATTATGCCCAGGAAGAAAATGCGTCTAAAGACCATCCGGAACTTTTAGTGCCGAAGATTAATGGAGTGCCAATACAGGCTTCGGATGTATTTTGTCCGGTAGAGCCTCAGACAGATACGACTCAGCTTATAATTTCTTCTGTCAACTTAGAAGAACCGGATAAAGTGATGGCAAGTCGTTCTTTAATTGGAGCCGGTGGAATGTATTATGTCAGCCAGAATAATATCTATGTTTGCATGAGTCAATATCAGACACAGGAGATAACAACACAGATTGCACGCTTTTCTTATGCAGATGGAGCACTGGAATTAAAAGCAGCCGGACAGATTAATGGAACAATCCATGACAGTTTTTGTCTGGATGAAAATAATGGCTATCTCAGAGTAGTTGTGACTCGCTATCCGAATGGATGGGGTGGACAGGAAAGTAATGGATTATATGTCCTGGATGAAAATATGAAAGTCAGTGGGAAAATCGAAGATCTTGCATTTGGAGAAAGTATTCAGTCTGCACGATTTTTAGGAGACACCGGATATTTTGTGACTTATAAACAGGTAGATCCGCTGTTTTCTGTGGATTTAAAAGACCCTGAAAATCCAAAAGTGATTGGAGAGTTAAAGGTGACCGGATTTTCCGAGTATCTGCATTTTTATGGGGAAAATAAACTGCTTGGAATCGGACAGGAAACGGATCCGGATACTGGAGAATTAAGAGGAATTAAATTATCCATGTTTGATATTTCCAATCCTGCCGACGTAAAAGAAGTCGATAAAATTGTATTAAAAGATATTGATATTTACAGCCCACAAGATAATTATAAGAGTGTGATGATTGATGCAGATGAAAATATCATCGGATTTGCAATGGGCTCTTATGATAAAGTGACTTATAATCTGAAGGGGTATTATGGAGTTTTTGGTTATTCAGCAGAAGATGGATTTACGCAGGAACTGATGCAGAGTTTAAGTAAGGCAACCGGAAATTCATCCGACAGCTACAATGTAATTGATGAAACAAGAGGAATTTATATTGGCGATACCTTTTATCTGTGCCAGAATCAGGGAATCTATGCATTTGACCGGAGTGACGGATACAAAGAAATCGGCAAACTTGAGTGGTAAAATTCCCTTGCGAAGCCTATTACAATGCGTTATACTTATGTGGAGCGGGTTTCCTGCTCCACTTTTTTCATTACATTTTGAGAAGTAATAAAAAACTGGATACACAGGGATGGAAATAAAGGAGAACAAATTTATGAAACTGACAACAGTAAAAGAGATTTACAAAAACAGAGAGCAGTATCTTGATAAAGAAGTTACTGTAGGCGGATGGGTGCGAAGCGTACGTGATTCCAAAACATTTGGTTTTATTGTACTTCATGACGGTAGTTTTTTTGAAACCCTTCAGGTCGTTTATCATGATTCCATGGACAATTTCCAGGATATCAGTAAATTAAATGTAGGAGCAGCCATTATTGTAAAAGGTAATTTAGTAGCAACTCCACAGGCAAAACAGCCGTTTGAAATTCAGGCAGAAGAAATTATGGTAGAAGGAGAATCAGCAGGAGATTACCCACTGCAGAAAAAACGTCATTCTCTGGAATACTTAAGAACCATTTCTCATCTGCGTCCAAGAACGAATACGTTCCAGGCAGTATTTCGTGTACGCTCCCTGATTGCTTATGCAATTCATCAGTTTTTCCAGGAGAGAGGATTCGTCTATGTACACACTCCATTAATCACAGGAAGTGACTGTGAGGGTGCGGGAGAAATGTTCCGTGTTACAACATTGGATATGGAAAATCTTCCAAAAACAGAAGATGGAAAGATTGATTACAGCAAGGACTTCTTCAAAAAAGAAACAAACCTTACTGTAAGTGGTCAGTTAAATGGAGAGACTTATGCGCAGGCATTTAGAAATATCTACACATTTGGACCGACTTTCCGTGCAGAAAACTCTAACACAACCCGTCATGCGGCAGAGTTCTGGATGATTGAGCCGGAAATGGCATTTGCTGACCTGAATACCTACATGGACACCGCCGAGGCCATGACCAAGTATGTCATCCGCTACCTGTTGGATAACTGCCCGGACGAGCTGGCATTCTTCAATCAGTTCTTTGATAAGGGCCTGATCGAGCGTCTGGAGCTGGTTGCCAACAGCGATTTTGCCCGCGTGAGCTACACCGATGCCATCGAACTGCTGAAAAAGAACGATGACAACTTCCAGTATAAAGTAAGCTGGGGCATTGACCTGCAGACCGAGCACGAGCGCTACCTGACCGAGCAGGTGTTCAAAAAGCCTGTGTTTGTTACCGATTACCCCAAAGAGATCAAGGCATTCTATATGCGCATGAACGAGGACGGCAAGACGGTTGCCGCCGCCGATATGCTGGTGCCCGGCATTGGCGAGCTGATCGGCGGTTCCCAGCGTGAGGAGCGCCTGGATGTGCTGCTGGCCCGCCTGGATGAACTGGGCCTGAAGCGCGAAGACTATGACTGGTACCTGGACCTGCGCCGTTTTGGCAGCGTAAAGCATGCCGGTTACGGCCTGGGCTTTGAGCGCCTGCTGATGTATGTCACCGGCATCCCCAACATCCGTGACGTCATTGCCTTCCCGCGCACCTGCGGCGGTTTTTAATGGGAGCGGTCAGCGAACCGCTGATCCAATGGTTTGAACTGAATC
>ENA-OPDA01001222-OPDA01001222.1-human-gut-metagenome-genome-assembly--contig:-NODE-1222-length-17250-cov-1.912998_pt1 | contig 17250 bp, 17 predicted proteins | sample MGYA00241253_ERZ501486 | MGnify/ENA primary metagenome ERZ501486 (study PRJEB25962, sample SAMEA2042510) | human gut metagenome | biome: human gut; feature: human-associated habitat; material: faeces... | reverse complement strand
TAAAGATAATTAGTATATTTAATTTGTCTTTTAATACCTTTTTCATCTTCTCTCCTTTATTAACAAAACATGGGATTAATTATCATCAACCCCATGTGCTTTTATTTTTGTTTTGTAGGATATGTAATTACAACTCTTGTTAAAATTCCCTTTTTATTTTCAGTAACTAATTCATACTTATAACCTTGATCATCGGAATAATACCAATGTCCATCCGTATTTTGTTCAGGTCCACCAATTTGTTTCATTAAATTTGTACTTGTGTATTTACCATCCATTAAAATTTCATTATTATTTCTATCAACAAATGTTATGCTATCTATTGAATGATGATTTTCTTCTTCATTAATCGTATCATAGTCTAACGTAATTTGTGTTACTTTACAGTCAGAAACAGGTAATGACTTTTTAGTATCATTTTCATAACGTACTCCAAACCATTGCCAATTACCATCATCTAAATAAACCTTTAAAAAAGCTACCATAGAAGAAACACCACCAGCATTAAGTTTATCTGCCTCATCAACTGTTTTTCCTGTATTCCCTAATTCAATTTTATCTCCAACTTTTTCTAAATAACTTACATATTCACCTACTGTTTCTGGAAAGGGAATTTTTTTACCATCGATAGTTAAATATTTAATCATCCCTTTTGCTTCAGTAAATTTTCTTGTTTTTTGTGTTGTCGTCGAAGAATTACCATTACTTGTTTGCTTACTTTCACCACATGCTGTTACACCAAAAGCCATAGCAAGAACTAAGCATAACGATAAGATTTTTTTTATCATTGATTTTCTCCTTTTTGACTTTATTAAACATAGTATATCATTTCTGTGTTTTGCGTTCAATGTATTCTTTTTATGATTTTTTTGCTATAATGATCTTAAAAATTCCCGATGATTCCTGATCCTTCGGGAATATTCTAACAGAAATGAGGAATTTTATCATGTCATTTACCGGCATTTTCAAAGCAAAAAACGGCATTGTCGCTGTCGTTGATTCAAAGGCATCCAGAGTAGAAAATGGGCAATCTTATGAAGACGTTCACAGGAATCCAGAAAAGCTCTTTGTATTCCAAAACGGAATTGCAACAACTTTTGGTGCTAACCAGATTTTAGTCCAGAATCCTTTTGAATTTTCCTCAAAAGTCATTGCCATCGAAGATCTGGTTTATGAATATCTACATTTAAAGAATATCTTAGATGCTTCTTTCTTCCAATCTCTGCTTGTAAAAATGACATCCAACCCAGCCAATACAGAACCTGTAAACTTTCTGGTTGGACGCAAAATCCGTCAAGAAGAATACATCTTAGAACATCATCAAGTACGTTATTGCGCCTACGCACAACGGCTCGCAACCCCAATGGAACATTTCTTTACTGGAGGAGATGAAAAATATCGGGAACACTTTGATAACCTTCCATATCTTTCACAGATCACCTCTGTTGATATATTGCAGAAAACTGTTGCAAAAGAATTGGATGGATTGATTCAATATTATGACCAGCAATCCGAATATAATCCTGTAGGAAAGCCTGTGAAATCTTATGTTTTAAGATAATGCTACTTTATAGTTTTATCTTCGAAAAAGCCTCCGCAAATGCATTATTGATCGGCGCCTGTGCTTCTTTTTGCTGTTTTTTCAAATATCGGTTCACTTCTTTTTTACTCATTCCAGAACCTTGTTTTTCTTTTCTTTGTTTAAATGCAGACAGTTTTTCTTTATACCCGCAAACACATACAAACTTCTGTCCTTCACTTTCTCCGACCATCTCCATTTTCTTGTGGCATACGGGACATCTGGCGTTTGTGACTTTTGAGATCGTCTTTTTATATCCACAGATACGGTCCTGACATACTAGACGTTTTCCGTGTTTTCCATTGACTTCCAATAAAAATTTTCCACATTCCGGGAAGCGGTGTCTTGTAACATTATCATGTCTAAATTTACCATCCGATGTTTTAATATCATTGATCAATGCCTGTGTATAGTCTGAGATTTCTCTCATAAATTTCTGATCATTTTGTTTTCCTTTAGAAATTGCTGTCAGTTTCTTCTCCCAGTCAGCAGTTAATTCTGCTTTCTTAAGATCTTCCGGAACTAGTTCTAATAACTGCTTTCCTTTGGATGTGATATGAATTTCATTTCCTTTTTTCTCAAGAAGATAGCTGTTAAATAATTTATCAATGATATCGGCTCTTGTCGCAACCGTTCCAAGTCCTTTTTTATCCATCTGATCGATCAATGTTCCTTCTGTGTAACGCCCTGGTGGATTCGTTGTTCCTTCTGTCATGGAAATCGTTCCAACCGGATATTCTTTTCCTTTGACTGGGATATTTCCTGCTTTGATCGTGTCTTTTGTTTGAGTTTCCTCTTCGTAGAGTTCTCTCCATCCCAGCTGTTTGATATTCTCTGCTTTTGCACGGAATAGTTCTCCATTTATGCTTGCTTTCACAGAGAGTTGTTCAGAAATTGCTGGTGCTGATAAAACAGCTAAAAATCTTGCAACAACCATATCATAGATTTTTCGTTCATCGGAACTAAAACTTGTCAATGATGCATACTGCTCTGTTGGAATGATCGCATGATGATCAGATACTTTTTTATCATTGATAAAACGGCTGCTTGCTTTGATTTCTTTTCTTAATAACGTTGCTGCTGCCTTTTTATATGATCCATTCTGACATGCTTTAATCCTGTCTTTTAATGTGTCTGTCATGTCATTGGTCAAATATCTGGAATCTGTTCTTGGATATGTTAATACTTTGTGATGCTCATAAAGACTCTGCATGATATTTAATGTCTGTTTTGGCGAAAAGCCGTAACGTTTACTCGCTTCTTTCTGCAAAGTTGTCAGATCATAAAGTTCTGGAGCATAGTTCTTTTTCTCTTTTTTTGAAACCTCCGTGATCACAAGATCATGACCTCTTAATTTCTTGCCAAGTTCCTCTGCCCATTTCTTGTCAGAAATTCTCTGATTTCCTTTCTGATTCTCCCATGTGAAATTCATTCCTGTTGCAAAAATCTTATAACCGTAATATTTCTGCGGTTTGAAACTCTTAATTTCCTGCTCTCGGTTCATGATCATTGCCAAAGTTGGGGTCTGCACACGCCCACAAGATAACTGAGCATTGTATTTACATGTCAAAGCTCTTGTCGCATTGATCCCGACTAACCAGTCTGCTTCAGCTCTTGATCTTGCTGCACGGAAGAGATCATCATATTCTTTTCCCGGTTTTAAATGTGCAAAACCATCTTTGATCGCTTTGTCTGTTACCGAAGATATCCACAAACGGTAGATTGGTTTCTTATTTCCAGACATCTGTAAGATCCATCTGGCAACTAATTCTCCTTCTCTTCCTGCATCGGTTGCAATGATCACATCTTTGATATCATTTCGAAGGAGTAATTTCTTTACTGTCTGGAATTGTTTGGATGTCTTCTTTAACACTGTTAATTTCCAATGTTTTGGCATCATTGGAAGGACATCCATATTCCACTCTTTGTATTCCTTTCCATACTGCTCAGGATCCGCCAGAGATACTAAATGCCCTAATGCCCACGTTACAATATGATCATTTCCTTCGATATAACTATGCGTTTCCTTCTTACAGCCAAGAACTCTCGCAATATCACGCCCAACCGAAGGCTTTTCTGCTAATACTAATCGTTTCATTTTATTATTTAAACCTTTCTAGAATTGTCATCTCAAATTTATTATCCCGACCATTTTAACATATTTTGTGGTATACTGGAATAAAGATATTTTATCGTATTTTTACAGAATTGAGGTATTTACATATGAAATTAATGATCGCATCCGATATTCACGGATCTGCTTTTTACTGTAAACAATTAATCGAAGCATATAAACAAGAACAGCCTGATAAACTACTTCTTTTAGGAGATTTACTTTATCATGGCCCAAGAAATGACCTTCCTAAAGATTACGCACCAAAACAAGTCATCGAAATGCTAAACGCTATCAGCGACCAATTGATCTGTGTCAGAGGAAACTGCGAAGCCGAAGTCGACCAGATGGTACTAAACTTCCCTGTCCTAAGCGAATCCTGCATCCTATACATCGATGGACAAACCATCTACGCAACCCACGGACACATAAACTCTCCAGCAAATCCTCCAAAATTACATAAAGGAGATATTCTGTTGACTGGCCATACCCATATCCCAGCCTGGGAAGAATATGATAACTTTTTATATTTAAATCCAGGATCTGTGTCTATTCCAAAAGAAGGATCCGAACATGGATATATGATCTATGAAAATAAGAAGTTTTTATGGAAAACCTTAAAAGGTGACGTATATCATACACTTTAACTTTTTTGTTTTCTTATCACATATCTTAATGGTATTCTATAACCTTCATGTATATAAAACAAATAAAAAAGAGATGGAATACGAAAACGATTGAATTTCATGGCGGATCAGCGTTTTGCAAAAAATCCATCATGAAATTCATGTTTCGTATTCCATCTCTTTTTTATTTGTTTTATATACTAGAAGATTATATAGTATCATTTGGATTTCCCATATAAATTCATCCTCTATTTCTTTCTTAACCCTTAATGATATCATCAATCGTGTCAAACGGGATTCCTTCATTTTCCCCATTGTCTTTATGCACATGTACAATATCATCTTCTTCTAAGCATCTTGCAAATTCAATCTGCATAAAAATACCTTTGATCTCTCTTCCATTTAATGTCTTTACGATCACATGATCATTTTGTGAAACAAAAAGTTCTTCCTCATTCCCAGCTTCATCTTGTTTTACCAATTTCACTCCTGGTAATACATTTGTAAATTCCATAAAAGTTGCTCCTTTATCTTATAATTTTAGAAAAAATTTCATCAATTGTTCTTTAGCTTTGTTATATGGCATATAACGAACTGGAATATCAATCTTATCTGATTTCTTTATGATACTCTTTTCATGCGTAAATGTATCAAAACTTTTCTTTCCATGATAAGACCCCATTCCGCTATTCCCAACTCCTCCAAATCCTAGATATGGAGATGCAAGGTGGATGATCGTATCATTGATACAACCACCGCCAAAAGACAACTGTGAAAGTACATCTTGTTCTACTTTATCATTTTCTGTAAATAAATACAATGCCAAAGGTTTGTTATGATCTCTGATATACGAAACCGCATCTTCTAATTTGTCATATGTCATTATAGGAAGTAATGGACCAAAAATCTCTTCCTGCATCACCGTGGATTCTTCTTTTACATTCACAAGTATCGTTGGGGCGATCTTTCGAAGTCTTATATCTCCATAACCGCCTTCAACGATCTTTTCATATTTCATCAATTCCATAATGCGCTGATAATGTCTCGGATTTATCATAGATGAATAATCTTTATTCGACAAAGGATGTTCCCCGATCATTTTATTGATCCAGTATTTTAAGTAGAAGATCAGTTCACTTTCTGCTTTTTTATCTACGAAAATGTAATCTGGAGCAACACAGGTCTGCCCACTGTTTAAAAATTTTCCAAAAACAATTCGTTTTGCTGCCAACTTAATATTGGCACTTTCTTCTACAATGCATGGACTTTTTCCACCTAATTCCAAAGTCACTGGTGTTAAATGTCTCGATGCTTTTTCCATCACGATCTTTCCAACTCGTTCTCCACCAGTATAGAAAATATGATCAAATGACTGTTCCAGAAGTTTTTCACTGATTTCTACTCCTCCATTGATCACAGCAACGTAATGAGAAGGGAAAACTTCTCCAATCATCTTCTTTAAAAGACTGGCACAATGTGGTGCGTGTTCAGATGGTTTTAAAACACAACAATTTCCTGCTGCGATCGCTCCGATCAGCGGCTGTAAGGATAAAAGAATTGGATAATTCCATGGGGCTATGATCAATACCTTTCCGAGTGGTTCTTTGATCTTATAACTTTGGGATGGAAACTGGGCAAGCGGTGTTTTTACCTGCTCTGTTTTCATCCATTTTTTTAGATGCTTCTTTGCATAAGAAAGTTCACTTTTTACCATGCCAATCTCTGCCATATAGGACTCAAAAGATGATTTCCCTAAATCTTTATATAATGCATGTTCCATATCTTCTTCATGTTGTTTGATCGCACATTCCAAGCGCAATAATGCTTTCTTTCGAAATTCGTATTTCTTTGTCTTCTGGCTCTGAAAAAAATGTTCTTGTCTTTTTAACATTTGATTGATTTCCATGATAACCTATCCTTTCTTTCTCGACCTTCACCGCGTTTTATCTTAATTTTACCATATATAGTAAACTACCGCCCCTCTTTTTTATTTATTGCCACTTTTTAAGAAATTCGTTATAATAAATCTGTTTTACAACAACCATATCTTTACAACGAAAGGATTTACACATATATGAAACGTAATATCAGATTAACAATTGAATATGATGGTTCCCGCTATCAGGGCTGGCAGAGGCTTGGCGGTGATTCCAATGCGAATACGATTCAAGGAAAATTAGAGTCTGTTTTATCAAAAATGACTGGAGAAGATGTCAATATCAATGGATCTGGCCGTACCGATGCTGGTGTTCATGCTTATGGTCAGGTTGCCAATTTTCATACAGACTGTATGATGTCTGTTAATGAGATCAAAAACTATCTTACCAAATATCTTCCATCTGATATCGGTATTGTGGAAGTTTCTGAAGCTTCCGAACGTTTTCACAGTCGTTTAAATGCAAAAGAAAAAACTTACCTTTACCGTATTGCGATTCCTGGGGTGTCGAATGTTTTTGAACGTAAATACCTTTGGTATTTCCCGGAAACTTTGGATATCAAAAAGATGGAAGAAGCTGCATCATTACTGATCGGAACGCATGATTTTAAAGGATTTTCTTCAATTAAGAAAACGAAGAAATCTACCGTCCGTACTATCTATAACATCGAGATCAAAAAGACAAAAAAAGAAATCCAGATCTCTTATACAGGAAATGGCTTCCTTCATAACATGGTCCGGATTCTTACTGGAACTTTAGTAGAAGTTGGATATGGAAAAATAAAACCAGAGGATATTACAAAAGCACTGGAAAGTACAAAAAGAAGCGATGCAGGGATTACTGCACCGCCTCAAGGGTTATTTCTGGTTTCTGTGGAGTATTAAGATCTAATCTTATTCTCCCCAGACTTCCTCAGCAATTTCTTTCACTAATTTTAGTTTTGCCCACTGTTCTTCTTCTGTTAATTTATTACCGATCGCACAAGAAGCAAATCCACACTGTGGGCTTAGGCATAGTCTTTCCAAAGGAATGTATTTTGCTGCCTGTCTGATTCTGTTGATCACTTTTTCTTTGTCTTCAAGATCTGGTTTCTTTGTCGTGATCAGACCAAGGACAACTTTCTTGTCTTCTGATACTTTCTTAAGTGGTGCAAATCCTCCAGATCTTTCATCATCATATTCAAGGAAAAGTGCATCAACTTTTTCTTTTGCAAATACATAGTCTGCAACTGTATCATATGGACCACTTGTGAAGAATGTAGAATGATAATTTCCACGACAGATATGGGATGTAATTACCATATCTTCTGGTCTTCCTTCTAATGCAAGGTTGTTCACTGTAAGCAGCTGTTTCTTCACATCTTCAAGATCAATTCCTAATGCTTTATATCTTTGTTTCGCAGCATCTCCCACGATTGCTCCCCAAGTACAGTCATCTAACTGAAGATTACGGCATCCTGCCTTATAGAACTGTTTGATCACATCCTGATATGCAACACCAATATCCTGAATCAATTCTTCATTTGTCGCATAATATTTTCTTGTCGTTTCAATGTTTGTTGGAACGATCATTTGCTGAAACATCTGTGCTGGTGCAGGAATTGTATATTTTGCAATTGTATTTTCATCTTCAAACTGTTTTAAATATCTGAAATATTCTACAAATGGATGCTTTTTCGCTTTGATCTTTCCTACCAGATAAGTGTCTTCTAAAGAAGCTAATTCTCCATCGAACTGTACTCCACTTCCTGTCTGTTCATGTGCTACACCCTCAAATCCCCACATAAAATCTAAATGCCAGTAAGTTCTTCTGAACTCTCCGTCCGTAATCACATGATATCCTAATTCTTTTTGTTTTGCTACTAATTTTGCGATCTCTTCATTTACGATGTTATCGTATACTTCTTTTGTGATCTTGTTTTCGTTATATTGTGTTGTTGCTTTCTTTAATTCTTCTGTTCTTAAAAAGCTTCCTACATAATCATATCGAAATGGCTCTTGTAATTTACTCATTTTCTGTCGTCTCCTTTTTGCCTTGTTTTTTAAGTTGTATATAGTATATCATCTCAAAATCATCTTTTAAAATATATATATTTAGCGGTTTGCCATAGTTTTAAGTTATAGCAAAAGTGTTCGCAGAATGATTCTGCTTTCTATCTGCATCCAGATATTTTTGTATTTCCATCTGCATCGACATATCTTAATATTCCTTTTGTATATGTAATCTTGTCATCTGATACCCCCTCCGCAATAATCTTCTTCTTTCCACTTTTTATATCGACCTGTGCAATATAATATTTCTTTTTCCAATAAATATACCCATCTGCTACAAAAAACCATTTTGTATCTTCTGCATCATTAAAATATTCCTCATACTGTTTTTGTTTCTGTATCATTCCAAAATAGTTTTCGATATTTTCATCTGTGGAATCATAGACTAACGTGTTATCAAAATTTTTAAGATTAATTTTCCTGACACATATGCCATTGCTCTCATCATTTTCAGAAAGATAGTAACACTCATTTCCATATATAAATATCTTTTGAATTATTAATTTTGATGGAAATACATCTCTGATAAGATTTTCCTTTTTTCCGCTTTCATCTGTATATATAATATTGTTATTATCCTCATCTATTTCGATCGTTTTTCCATTCCATATTGCCTTTTCCTGCGTATCTTCTTTGCTTATAGATACTCTAACTTCCCTATGATTCGTACTTTTGCTGCATCCTGTAGCAAATAAAGTTGATGCAATGAAACATAATGTTATGATTCCCATCATCTTTTTATAAATATGAATTTTCTTTATTCTCCATTTTGAAAAAAAGATAACACATAAAACACCTAATATTATTATTTCACCCAAACACATAGCATTGACTGCTATAAAACTTCCATGAGATATTTTTTTGAATGTACAGACTTTGACCAATTTGCTTCCAACATACTGACCGTCAAATTGAGATGGCCATAAATATCCTGCTGCTTTTAATGGTCCTAATGGTAAAGGTAACTCATAAATCATAGAGCCACTTCGAAAGATGATCGATGTCAGTACAATTGCTGCCATACTTATGATCATGCTAATTGTTTTTCTTTTGATCCATATATTTATTAACATTATCATAAAAGAAAGCAGAACTGCCCCAATCAGTCTCATGATAAATATCGTGACTACAGCAGATCTGAGTGTTATATGATAGGAAGAATTTTGAAAGAATTTCAAACTTTGGATTGAATAATTCCCGTGGGAAAATCCTACGCTTCCTGCCAGGTATATCATCTGAATGAGTTGAAATATTGCCGATAATACGACCGAAAGAATACCTCCTAACACTACTTTAGCAAACGGAGTCTGATATTTTCCTTTTTTACAAGACCTTAACATCATGTCCATTTGTGTTTCATATTCATTTCCCCAAAGTGCTGTCATAACAATGATAATACAGATAATTAAGGAAAAATCTAAACTATCATGTTCTAAAATACTTTGCCATCCTCTAGTCTCTAAAATATATCCACTGCCTTTTTCTTTCTCATATGTAAACTGGTCATAAATCACCTGAAATGCTTTATTTTTCTGTTCAGATGCTAATAATTCATTACTAGATGAATTTATCTTTTTATATTCTTTCTCTATCTCTTTTTGTTTCGCATCTGTAATCTTTCCCTCATATTTTTTCAGATATTCATTATAATACTTTTCATTTTCATCGATCATATAATGAGAATCATACCCAGTTATACAAACAGATACCATTCTTACAGCCAGCAGAATCATAATGAATATCCATATTTTCTGTTTTATAAATGATTTATAACTTTCTTGCATCAACATGTTTCCTACCTGAAGCTTTCCTTTCTGCTGTTAGAATGTTTATATTTGTAGTAAGAAATACAAATCAGTAACATTTCAAATATCACCTGTATTACAATACAAACATTAATCCTTAATTCAAAGTTACCAAACAAATCTAATTCATACAGTGATTTAAAAATATTAAAACCTTTGAACAATGAAAATGGACTAGCAATTGCAATCACTACTTTTTGTACATTGTCGCTACAAATATATCCACTACAATATAATCCAAATACAGTCACTCCAATAAATATGATAAACAACATCATTGTGTTTTTTGTCATATTGGATATCAGACACATCAATGTGCTTACAACAATGAGAGCCATACATTTTAGTCCCTGTATAGCAAAATATGCCTGCAGTAATGTCAAATTATATGGTGAATATTGGAATTCTTCTAATGCATATATGGGCATTTGAGATCCTTTCAGCCCGTAAGTTATGTAAAATACAATATAATTCACACACGCAATCACTACCGTACACATTATAATTACTGCTATCACTGAAATATACTTCCCTGCAACATATGTTTTTCTGCCTTTTTTGGTCGCCAGAATCATATCTTCCATCCCATAGATTTGTTCTTGATAAAATAATGGCAAAGCACATAAAAACAAAAAAATCATGAGAATCACATCTGAAAAATTATAATCAAGCAGTTTCTGAAATCCTGTTGTATCATAAAAATCATAGATCACTCTATCTTGATATTTCTTTACAATATGTTGATTCTTCTTAAGTTCATATCGATTGTCTGCTTTTTTATAAAACTTTATATTTTCTTTTGCCTGATCTACCAGTTTCTTATTTTTCTCAGCATAGGAAACTAAATTTTTGATCGGTTGATAAAAATTTGTTTCAATCAGCGAATAATCGCCAAAAATATATCCCGTCCCTGCACTCTTTGTATATCCTTTTTGATAGTCAGCATTGTCTATTTTTTCTTTCAAATTATCATAGAGTTTAATGATCTTATCCTGTTTTTCTTCCGTTATTTCACCGTCAAATTGTGCATGTAATTCTTTATAATACTCCCATTCTCTAGCAGATGAATGATACCGATTAACCTCACTGGAAAATGGATCATTTTGAAATCGGTACTGTGCATAAATTACCATTACATTCACGATCAGCAAAATGACCATTGGTATGATGATCGTTTTTCTTAAAATATTTTTCCGAAATTCAAATAATACAATTTTCATATTATATCCCTGCCTGCTCACAAAATACTGTTAAAAACACATCTTCTAACTGCGGTTCTGACATTCTGGCATTTTTTATCGGTTTGTTCTTGCTAATGATCCGCATAAGTACATTTTCATCAACTCTTTTTATATTGGATGTCAAATAATTTTTCATCAATTCTTCTGCAGTCATTTCATCTACATTGACTTTCCAGACACTTCCCTGAATATCATTGCACAGTCCTTCTACGGTACCCATCCTGTTAAGTTTTCCCTCTTGTAGAATCACAATCTGATTTGCAATATATTCTATATCTGATACGATATGTGTAGAAATAAGCACCATTCTGTTTTTGGCTATATTAGAGATAATATTTCGGAATCTGATTCGCTCTCCCGGATCAAGTCCTGCAGTTGGCTCATCTAAAATCAAAATTTTGGGATCATTTAAGATTGCCTGCGCAATTCCAAGTCTTTGTCTCATTCCTCCGGATAGTTCTTTGATTTTCTTATTCATGTGATCACAAAGATTTACTTCTTCCATAATCTCTGGCAAGATTTCTTTTGCTTTCTTCTATGGAATGTCTTTGATACTACACATATACATAAGAAATTCTTTAACCCGAAAGTTTGGATAAAACTGCGGATATTGTGGAAGATATCCTATTTTATCCAGATATTTTGTTCCCATATCTTTTATATCACTGCCATCAAGTTTTACCTGTCCAGATGTTTGCTGCAGAATTCCTGTAATGATACTGATCAAAGTCGTTTTTCCAGCACCATTTGCTCCTAAAATGCCATAAACACCATCGCTAAATTCTATATTCAAATCTTTTAGTGCATATTTGTTCCCATATTTTTTACTTACATGATCTAACAATAATTTCATAATTTTCTCCAATGATTATCGCAATTCAAACTCTTCTAATTTATCTCCTTGATCCGTACTATAAATAATTCCATATGATTTTCCGTTATTGATGGAAATAATGTCATTGACATGAACGGATTTATGAAAATCGTATTTCTTTTCCTTCAAAACCTTTGCATTTTTAATATCATATTGCCTTACACGGAAACTTTTTTCATCTGTCTGACTGGCTGCAATCATATATTTTCCATCTTCTGTGATCCTTGCTTTTGCACTCTCAATACCATCAAGATGAACCAAATGATTTTTCCCTGTCTTGGTATCTATGACTGGTACTTTTCCACTTGCTGTTTTCGTATTTGGATTTTCTCCATCATTGATCCAAATATATCTCTTATCTACATTTAAAGAAAAAGCTTCATATTTTTTCTCAATAAATGTATGTATTTTTTTATTCTTTAAATCGAAATATCCATAACAAGTATCTTCTTCACTTTCTCCCTTCGTTCCATAAAATGCTAACTTATCATTTCCTGCAAATATAATATTTTCTGCTGTAATATCTTTCTTCGTAATCTGGTTGTATTTTGTAAATTTCTTTGTTTCTCTGTTATAACACAAGATGTTTTCTCCAGTATTCCATGCAATCTTCGTACCATCTGGACTTACTGTAAAACTGGTCATTAAAAGATCTTCATCTTTTCTTTCTTTTGCCAATCTAGTAATATCAACGGTATCTGTTTCTTTGAGCTTTTTATCAAAGAGTTTTATAGAAGCCTTTACAATTTCACTTTCATCTGGTGTATCTTCTACCACAGCACCCTGAATTACTTGATTTTTCAATTCCCTGTTTGCTTCATAAATTTGTACGCAATATCCTTGATCAAGTTCTATGATAGAACCTGTACACTGTTTTTTACCTAGTTTATATTTATTCACAACTTTATAATTCATCAGATTTTTCAAAACCAATTCTTTTCCTTTTGTTGTTAAGCGTAAAACTTCTTTTTGTTTCTTTTCTTTCACTACACTTTTTTCTTTCCCGCACCCTGCCAGTGCAATACAAATGCAGATCATACAAACAATTATTTTCTTCATTGATTCCTACCTCTACTTATCTATTTACTTATTGATCAAGAGTAAACTGTCCGTTTTAGAAATATCCTGTATTTTATAATCTCCTCCGCTCGTCATAACAATTGCATAAATTGAATTGATCCGGTCATATCCTGAAAGATCTAAATTTGCAGTAACTGTGATCATTTTCCCTTTTTGAGTTTTCACTTTTATATAATCTTTTTTATCAATTTTTACTGGTTTATTATTGATAAAAATTGTAATCTTCTCATTCACACTTGCTCCACCATACAATTTCAAAGTGATTGGAACCTTTCTATTTTTTCCATATAAAATCTGTTTGTCCTTGACACTTGATTCCATCTCAAAGTTTACAGATGTATCTAAAGAATCATATTCATCACTTACATATGTATTTTTCCAATCGTTTAAAATTTCTTCTGGTATATCACTTACTTTTACATGTTTCTTCGTTGCCTTTAATTGATTCGTTCCATTACTTTTCATTTTAATTTCTAATGGAACGTTCGCACTTAACTGTTGATTATTTCCCCAACTTAGATTTTTTTCATTTGGTAAACTGTCTGGATTCCATATCGTTGCTGGAATCACTCCAACTTTGTCTCCTTTTTTACCTGATACTGGCTTAAATATCAGTTTAAACTCTTTTCTTTCTTTTGGTTTTAATGTGATTTTTTGCATTGTTTGTATTTTGCCATTTGCTTCTATTCTATAATCCTGTATATTTCCATCAACGAACAATAACAATCCTATCGTTGCTACACTTTCATTTTTATTTCCCTGATTTTCCAGATAAAATGGTATTTCTACATCTTTTCCATCATATTCATAGACATCTTTCTTCTCATTAAGATATCCAAAAGAAATCTGCCCGCTAGACTCTTTGATAATATCTTCATTACTTTCATTTTTTTTCTCAAATCTATTTTCTACGGCTGTTTTATTTTCTTTATCATTCTTATTTTTATTTCCTGTTTTACAACCTGTTAATATAATTGTCAAAATCAATAATATACACCCGATTCGTTTCATATATGCTCCTTTTTATACAAAGTGGGAGCACTCACTATATGCCCCCACTTTGAAATTATTTTAAAATATTTCGGCTTTGTATTTTACAACATTCGTTTTTCCACATGCTTCATGAGTAGAAAAAGCTGCTAATTTTTTATTCGTATTCAATAATATTCATTACCTCTTTTCTCTCCCCCTTTTCTCTAATACTATTTATGGAATTCCATTTTCATTTTTGCACTTTTTAATGCCTTATCCACTACGCAATTAAATATTATCATGTAAATTGTATTTAAAATAAAATGTTGTTTATTTTGTATGTTTTTGTGTTTATTTTGTATCTTTATTTCATAAAGAACGCTAAATTATTTTGCACAAAATAAAAATGCCGGTATCTAGCCGACATTTTACTCATATCCTTTATTTAATTTGGAATCAATATTTTGACAACCACCTCGGTGCCTTTTTTATCAATCGAAAACTCTCCTTCATATTTTGTAACAATGCTTTTTACACTTCTGATGCCTATTCCATGAAACTCCTGCTTCTTCTTTGTTGTCTTTAAATTTTCAGAAAAATCTCTGCTATATTGATTGATGATCTTAATTACAAGAAATGTTTTCTCCTGTCGGATTGTCAGATCAATATATGGTTCTTCTTCCCCTTGGCTTGCTTCCATGGCATTATCAATCAAATTCCCTAATATATTTGACATATCTATTTCTCTTACACAACACTTCTTTGGAATTGCTGCATTTACTATAAATGTGATACCTTTTTCCTCTGACAACCTTTGTTTTGTATTAACAATTGCATCCACAACGGAATTCCCTGTTTTTATGTAAAACATCTTCTTTTGAATTAATTCATTTTCACAATTCAGGTATTCTTTTATGCCTTCCATATTTTCATCTGCTGCAAGTTGTCGTAATGCTATGACATGATTTTTATAATCATGGACACTTTTTCGCCATAATTGAAATGCCTGCTCTGTTTCATCTAACGATTTTTGAAGCATTGTATTTTTCATTTTGATTAATTCATTTTTTCGCTGTTGCTCATAACTTTCTCCTGCTTTCATAATAAAGTAAAACACCACAAGTTCAATCATTATAGAAATAATAAAAAATTGTTTTAAATAATAGAATGGAGGAAAGAAAGTGTATAAAAAATATGTAAAGAGAATTCTTGACATAATTCTTTCGCTTTTAGCAATAATTATTTTATCTCCATTATTAATTATTATTTCTATTCTTGTTTTAATATTTATGGGAAGACCAATTATATTTAAACAAGCAAGACCGGGATATAAAAATAAAATTTTTAATATGATTAAATTTAGAACAATGACAAATAAAAAAGATAAAAATGGTAATTTATTACCTGATGAACAAAGACTTAATAAATTTGGAAAATTTTTAAGATCAACTTCTCTTGATGAATTACCAGAATTATTTAACATTTTATTTGGAAAAATGTCGTTCATTGGACCTAGACCAATGTTAGTAAGAGATATGGTGTTTTTTGATAAGAAAATATTAAAAAGACAAGATGTAATGCCTGGACTTACTGGATGGGCTCAAGCAAATGGTAGAAACTCATTGACTTGGGATGATAGATTTAAATATGATTTATACTATGTTGAAAATTTAACATTGTTAACAGATATTAAAACAATATTTTTGACAATTAAGACTGTTTTATCAAAAGAAGGAATCGGAGAAGATGGTGGAGATTTGTCAATTGATTATGGTGATTATTTACTAAAGCATAAAAGAATAACTAAAAAAGAATATGATAAAAAACAAGAAGAAGCAAATGATTTATTAAATGGTATTTATTTTAGAAAAAAAGAAGAATTAGTTTCAATAATAATGCCATCTTATAATACTGATACTTTTATATCAGAATCTATTGAATCAGTATTAAATCAGTCATATACTAATTGGGAACTGATAATTGTTGATGATTGTTCGAATGATAAAACTAAAAAAGTTGTCAAAAAATATTTAAAAGATAAACGTATAAAATATCTTGAAAATAAAGAAAATAGTGGAGCTGCTATATCTAGAAACAAAGCTATAAAAGAATCAAATGGAAAATATATAGCTTTTTTGGATAGTGATGATATTTGGCATAAAGATAAATTACTAAAACAAATAGCTTTTATGAAGAAAAATGGTTACGATTTTACTTATACAAAATATGAATTAATTGATGAAGAGTCTAAATCATTAAATAAAATTGTATCAGGCCCCAAAAAAATCTCAAAAACAGGAATGTATAATTATTGTTGGCCGGGATGTTTAACTGTTATGTATAATCAAAATAAAGTTGGATTAGTTCAAATTGAAGATTTGAAGAAAAATAATGATTATGCAATAAGACTACAGCTGTATAAAAAAGATGGAACATGCGCATATTTGTTAAAAGAAAATTTAGCAAAATATAGAGTCAGAAAAGTAAGCATTAGTCATGATAAATTTAAGAAAAAATTTAAAAGTCATTATGATTTGTTTCATTTGTGTGATGAAAAATCACCAATAGTAGCAATCTGGTATGCTTGTTGGAATATGTTTTATGGAGTATTAAAAAAGAAAAGGTATGAAAAGAAATATTAATAAAAAAACTGTATGCATAATAGGCCATTTTGGATTTGCCAAAAATCTTTTAAATGGTCAAACAGTCAAGACAAAAATAATTACAAAAGAATTGGAAAAACAATTAGGAAAAGAGGAAGTATTAAAGATAGATACACATGGTGGAAAAAAGAAAATGTTGCAGTTAATATTTCAATTACCTGTAACTATGAAAAATGTAAAAAATATTATTATGATGCCTGCTCATAATGGTATACGTTTTTTTGCGCCATTATTAGTATTCTTTAATTCTTTTTTTCATATTAAATTGCATTATGTTGTAATTGGTGGTTGGTTACCGGAATTTTTAGA
>ENA-OPDA01001207-OPDA01001207.1-human-gut-metagenome-genome-assembly--contig:-NODE-1207-length-17347-cov-5.679910_pt1 | contig 17347 bp, 18 predicted proteins | sample MGYA00241253_ERZ501486 | MGnify/ENA primary metagenome ERZ501486 (study PRJEB25962, sample SAMEA2042510) | human gut metagenome | biome: human gut; feature: human-associated habitat; material: faeces... | reverse complement strand
TTGTTACTTCATTTGATTGTTAAACAATTACTTACACGACCTCTTGTCGCACGTACTGGTTGTAAAGGTGGTCGCAGGAAAGCAGAAGCCCCACGGGGGCCGCGAACGACAGCAGGCAGTCCGAACGGTCGGTGGAAAGACGCTCGTAACGGGTATCCGTACCCACGCGCCCCGGCAGGTCTTCCGTGTCCGAGAGCGTGTGCAGGTACACCCGTTTGTTGCCCACGCGCAGAACCTCGGCCCCCAGCTCGATGTCCTGAAGAGAAGTCGTCTCCGAGAGCGAGAGGGAAAAGTACCGTTCCAGCAGGCCCGGACAATCCGCCGTACCCGTGATCTCGTCCCCCGTGAGGCGGACAAGGGTCAGGAAACCCGAATCGTTCAGAATACGCTCGAACTGTTCCGCCGCCTCCAGGAATTTTGTCGCCGATTCCCGGTTTACCTCTTTGGGAATGATGTTGCCCCGGCAGAGGGTCGAGAAGTCTGAACGCATGTGCATACGCTCCCTCGTCGTTTTCGTCAGGTAGAGGAAGCAGGCGTGGGTCAGGAACGGACGCTCGTTGAAATGCCGCTCGTAACTGCGGGAGAGGAAACTCATGTCCCCCTCGCCCGTGGCCGGGCGGTAACGCTCGCGGATGAACCAGTCCTGCTTGTGTACCACGCTGTATTCGGGCAAGACCTTCAGGGCCTTGCACCAGGCGGCGTGGATCGCCTCGTACTCGGCGGACGTGACGGTGAACAGCTCCGGGAGTTCGACCCGATAGGCGACCGTTATGTCCGCGTCCTTGCTGATGATACAACCGCCTTCCACGGCCAGGAGCGGGAACTTGCTTTCCAGCGTGGTGGCTTTCAAGATGTTTCTCATACGCGGCCCCCCTTTCTTTTCAGCAACCGGCGCAGGGACTTGCGGTTGAGCAGGTAGCGGGGATGCCGGCGCGCGGCGAACAGCTTCATCAGCCCGTGTTCCCCGTAACGGGCGTTCAGGCGGAAGGTAAGCCAGACCAGCACCGAAGCCGCCGCAACGCCGAAAGCGATACATACCCACTGATCGACCCCTGCCATGTAGAGGATGACGAACACCACGAAGACGGCCAGCAGGCCGCCCGCGAAGATGAAGAGGTACTGCGCCTTCAGGCCCCGGAACTCCACGCTCTTGCCGATTCCCTTGTTGATTCCATATTCCATAATTATTTGCATGACAGGTTGGACTACAAGAAGAAAGAGCGTAGGATCGTCGCGGCGACAATCAGGAAAATACACGCGCCGAACCAGCTCGCGGCGGTCTTCGACGTGTCGGGGTCGCCGCTCGAAAACTTGTTATAGACCTTGATCCCGCCGATAAGGCCGACCACAGCCCCAATCGCGTAGATGAGCTTCGTTCCGGGATCGAAGTAGCTGGTTACCATGTTGGTAGCCTCCGTAATGCCGGCGATGCCGTTGCCCTGCGCGAAAGCGGAGGAGATGGCGGCAAAGAGAAATGCCGCCGGAAGAAGAATCTTGTTCTTTCTCATAACTCGATAATGTTTGAATTGTGGCGCGGGGATGGATAGGCCCCGCACCGGGTTAAACTTCTTGATTCGGATTTTTTCAGTGGTTCGAGGATAGCCTCACGTGCTACCCGTAGTCTTTTTCTTTCATCGTGATGTCATTATGGGGTTAAACAAACTCACGGACGTCGAAACCCGTGGGAACCGAACCCTGCGGAGATGGGCTTTCCGCAGACCTCTCGGACATACGCCGGTGAAAGGCCGAGAGGTAGGTGTCGATCAGGGATTTTACCCTGTCGTTCCCGTCGGGGCGGCCCGAAACGATGACCTCGAACATGTCGGTCTGTTTCAGGCCCAGGAGGACACGTCCCGTTTCCTCCCTTTGCTCGTCTGTTGAAGGTGGATCATGTACCACGTGGCGGTAGGCTTCGCCCATCTGTTCAAAACTAACCCCCTGGGCAAGCGAGCGGCCCAAAAGGGGCAGCTCTTCGGTGTCGTCTTCATCCTCGTCATAATCCGGCTCCTCCGCGTCCGCATCCGGGAAAGATTCATCGTACAGCGGAAAGTCGATTTCCAGAGGTTCGTTAGGCTCCCCCTCGGGAGCGACACCGAACACTTCATCCAGGTCTTCCGGCGGAATCTGCCGGGGGTGTTCGGGTACATTCGTGGGCACAAATATATCGGCTTTTTCCGTAACTTTTTCAGTTTCAGATTCTACGGCAGCTTGTGGCCGGGAGTGGCGCGGGTCGAGGACAAAGCGGCTCCTGCCGATGATCTCCTGCCGGCAGGGCGTGTCTTCGGCAACGATCCCGTCTGCCGGTTCGTTACGTTCCATCCGCCGCAGGCGGAAAAACGCCCACAAGGCATACCCCACGGCAAAGAGGGGCAGCAGCCACAACGCCCCGTTCATCGCTCCTCCGCTTTGGGTTGCCGGGAGGCCACGGCCTCGCGTTCCTCGAAAAGCCGCTCGATGGTTTCCCGGTTATCGTCCAGGTGCGCCTTGAGAACCTTGTCCACGTAGGCCGTGATCGTCACGTCGCCACGACCGATGACACGGGTGATCTCGCGGATACGCTCGTGATACGACGGACGTATCTTCACGTGCTTGTTACCGGCGAAAGGCAGCCGCAGCAGGCAGATGTAACGGGCCAGGTACTCGGCCTCGGGGGTGGGGACAGTCCCCACGGCGACCTCCCCCGAAGGGCCGTCGGGGACGATAAGGGTTTTCATCCTGCGCCGGTAGCGGCACACGCGGAAGATGAAGGGCACGGCGACGCAAAGGACGGCCGCCAGGATAACAGATAAAATAATTGCTTTGTCTGACATGATGGATTGTTTTTAATAGGTTGTAAATATTGGGTTCATAACTAAAAAATATCGGAGTTCCGTTTCTTGTAGAGTTCCGAAATTTCCTCCTGATAGGTCGCGAAATGCTGCTCCAGCACATTGTCCAGGTAGCTATACAGCGAGAGTTCGTTCTTACCGATAACCTGCACTATCCGGGTTATACGCTCGTGAAACTCCTTGCGGATATACACCGTTTTGCCGCTTCGGGTATTGGAGGGGGCGTTCCGGATAAAAAGACGCTCGTAATCCTGGCCTTTCCCTCTTCGGCGGCGTCCCTCCTCTTTCGTAGCCGACGAGGAGGCGGCCTCGCCGGACGGTTCCGATAGAGCCGATGCCTCCTCCTCTTTTTCCGGCGTGTAAGGATGTAATGGCCGGTTTCGGCTTTTGGCCTGGCTGATGATGAAGGAAGCGTCCAAACCGTCGTCATGTTCTTTTCCGCTCATAAGATCCTACTTTAACAGTTCGATCAATTCATCCACGAGTTTATCCAGGTTGCTGCCCCGGATCAAAGAACGGTCTGCCGGGAAGAGCGTGGAGCGGAAGACAGAGCGACGGCTGGCGTTCTGCTCACGACGAAAACGCTTGGTGTCAGGCAGGAAGGTCTTCAGAACAGGAAGACCCAGCTCTTTCATTACCGCCTCGTAAACCTGATATAACTCTGTCTTTTCACGTCCGTCCACCATGTTCCATAGCATATACAGCCCTTTCATCCGGGACTTCTCGCGGCCCATGATATGCTCCTTTACCACAACCGCGTAATTCAGGGTGCTTTCCATGACAACCCGGTCGGCACTGATCGGGGCGACGAGATAATCCATTCCGGCCAGGGAATGAATCAGATCCTCGTTATTGATCGTACCGGGAAGGTCGAAGAACACATAATCGAAATCACCTTGCGGCAGGAGGTAGTCGGCATCGGCCAACGCCTCTTTCGTGTTGCTTTCCACGACAGGATAGGCTTTCTTTTGAAGCCGGGTGAATTGTTCGTAAGCTAACCTCTTGTAATGTTCGTCTTCGAGGGCAAGCTTCAGGTCACGTTCCCGCATCTCCACGATGGAGTGTTGGGGATAATCGCAGTCGATGACCGCGACATTGAAACCCTTTACATAGTGCAGGTAAGAGGCTGCCAGCACCGTGAGGGTGGTTTTGCCCGCTCCGCCTTTCTGGGTGGAGAAGGCCACGAATTTCGTTTTCTCTTTCATTGTTCCATGCGTTTTTAGTTATACAATCGGGTAATCGTTCATCTCTTCACGTATCCGGACAAGTGACGGCATGAGATTTTATGCTGGTATGCCGGCACGCATATATGCTGGTGCGCTGGCAGGCTGTTACGCCGGTATGCCGGTGCATGGGCGCGTGTCCGATTTTATACTCATGCGCAACCGCATTTGCTTATCCGGACAAAGACCCGCTTTTTCCTCTGCACACGATGTTTTCTGCATCCGTCCACACGTGTGCGGACAGGGGGATGTGTCATTGCCCGTATCCGTTCTCACGTGCAAAGTAAACCCTTAAAAACACGGGTTGTATGCTCTTTTTCCGCTATGGCCGCGTGTGGCGTCAAAGTGGACGCAAGTGGCGTAATCGCTTATGGCACAAGTGATTGAATAGGTCGGTATCTTTGCCTCGTGAACGATCCCGACGCTAATGAAGCCGTCCTTGCCCCGTTTTACGGCGGCTCTTTCAATGTTCTGTCCGCGAGCGGGCAGAAGGTATTTGCAAAGGGCAAATAGCAAGCTGTGTTTTCTGCTGCACGATTCTCGTTTTGCAGCAGAAAACAGCTTGCCCGCAAGGGGGAGAAAGCACCTCCGGAGTCGGTGCTTTTCAGAAGGGCGGCAGGCCGCGAAGGGATCGGAATTTTCAGGAACCGGTGGGGCTCTGGCCTCTCCTTAAAATTTCGATGCGATGGAAAAGAACAGAAAGCCCCGAGGGGGCAAAGGGGGACGACCCGCGAAAAACGACCCGGCCGTTTACCGCTTTTCGGTAAACTTTTCAGCCGTGGAACATGCCCGTTTCCTCGACCTTTACGAGCAGTCCGGGCTATTGTCCAAAGCCGCTTTTATCAAAGCGAGAGTGTTCAACGAGGCGTTCCGGGTGGTAAAGACCGACCGGGGAACGCTCGAATACGTGGCGAAGCTGACCGCTTTCCACGCCCAATTCCGTGCCGTGGGAACGAATTACAACCAGGTGGTGAAGGAGCTGCACGCGCATTTTTCCGAGAAGAAAACACTCGCGCTGCTCTATAAACTGGAGAGAGCGACACGTGAACTGGCGGCCGTCGGGCAGCAGGTCGTGTCGCTCTCCGAAGAGTTCAAACAGCGATGGTAGCCAATATCACCACCGGAAAAGACGTGTACGGCGCGCTGGCGTACAACCAGGAGAAAGTCGATCGGGGCGACGGGAAAGTACTGCTGACCCACATCGTGAGGGAGCCGGCGGATGGGCGCTTCAACGTGGCCGCGACGGCAGAAGACCTCCTGCGCTGGATGCCCTCGCACTACCGGACGGAAAAACCCGTCGTGCACGTATCGCTCAACCCGGCTCCCGAAGACCGCCTTGACGACGGGCAGCTCGCGGAGATAGCCGGGGCCTACATGGAGCGCATGGGCTGGGGAGGACAACCTTATATCGTATTCAAGCATACCGACATCGGACGGGAGCATATCCATATCGTGTCGGTGCAGGTGGCCCAGGACGGGCGCAAGATAAACGACAGCAGGCGCAACGAACGCAGCGTGGCCGTTACCGAGGAACTGGAACGGGAGTACGGACTGCATCCCGCCAAAGGGAGAAGGCGGGAGAAAGGGCAAGGGATCGTCCCCGCCGATTACACGCGGGGCGACCTGAAACGCCAGGTGGCAGCGGTAATAAAACCGGCCGTGGCGACATACCGCTTCCAGACCCTCGGCGAGTTCCGGGCATTGCTGTCCTTATATAATATAGGTATAGAGGAAGTCCGGGGAGAGCGGAACGGAACCCCCTACCGGGGATTGCTCTACACGCTGCTGGACGAGAACGGGGACAAGGCAGTGGCCGCGCCGCTCAAATCCTCACTGTTCGGTAAAGAGGTCGGGTATGACGGGCTGGAACGGCACATGGAGCGTAGCGCCGAACGGTTCGGGAAGGACGACACGAGGAGGCAAATCCGTGGCCGGGTCGATAAAGCGCTTCGGGGAGAACCCACGGAGGAAGAACTGCGCGAACGCCTGCGGGGAGCCCGGGTGGATCTCTACATACGACGCAACGAAAACGGCCGCATCGTGGGTGTGACGTTCATTGACCACGAAACACGGACGGTCGTGAACGGATCACGGCTGGGAAAGGCATACTCGGCCAACGCCTTCGAGCTGCGCTTCGGCGGAAAACGGAATCCCGGGGAAAACACGAGGGGCTTGTCCCCGAAACAAGCGCCTGCCGGACGGGACGGGCAACGGAAGCGGAATACCTCACGACGGAGGAAAGTATAACATCTCAATTATCATTCATTTATTAAATCTTACGGTTATGCAACAGGAAGACGACCTTCGGGGTCTTGCTAAAACAATGGATTTCATGCGGGCATTGAGTATCTTGTTCGTGGTTATCAACATCTACTGGTTCTGCTACGGGCAGATACGGGAATGGGGAATCAATATCGGCGTGGTCGATAGGATTCTGCTGAACTTCGACCGCACCGCGGGGCTGTTCCGGAATATACTATGGACGAAACTTTTCGCCGTAGTGTTCCTCGCCCTTTCATGCCTCGGGACAAAAGGAGTAAAAGAGGAGAAAATTACCTGGCGGAAAATCACGGCATCGCTGGCCACGGGAGGCGTGCTGTTCTTCTTCAACTGGTGGCTGCTGGACTTGCCGCTGACGGCAGCGGCGAACGCGGCTTTCTACATACTGACCCTATCGGCCGGGTATATCTGCCTCTTGATGGGCGGCGTGTGGATGTCCCGCCTGCTGAAGAACAATCTCATGGATGACCCTTTCAATAACGAGAACGAATCATTCCAGCAGGAAACACGCCTGATCGAGAACGAGTACTCCATAAATCTGCCGACGAAATTTTACTATAACAAACAGTGGAACAACGGGTTCGCCAACGTTGTAAACCCGCAAAGGGCTTGCATCTGCATGGGAAGCCCGGGCAGCGGGAAGAGTTATTGTGTTGTAAACCAGTTTATTAAACAGCAAATCGAAAAGGGCTATACCCAATACATCTATGACTACAAGTTTCCCGATCTTTCGGAAATCGCTTACAACCACCTGCTGAATCACCAGAAAGGTTACAAGAAAATCCCGACTTTCTACGTCATAAATTTCGACGACCCGCGCCGCTCGCACCGCTGTAACCCCATTCACCCGGACTTCATGACCGATATTTCGGACGCCTACGAGAGCGCCTATACCATCATGCTCAACCTGAACCGAAGCTGGGTGCAGAAGCAGGGCGATTTTTTTGTGGAAAGCCCCATTATCCTTTTCGCGGCCGTGATCTGGTTCCTGCGCATCTACGACAACGGGCGGTATTGTACCTTCCCGCACGCCATCGAGTTCCTGAACAAGCGGTACGAGGATATTTTCCCGATTCTGACATCCTACCCGGAACTCGAAAACTACCTCAGCCCCTTTATGGATGCCTGGCTCGGAGGCGCTCAAGACCAGCTCCAGGGCCAGATAGCATCGGCCAAAATTCCGCTTTCCCGCATGATTTCGCCCCAGCTATATTGGGTCATGTCGGGCGATGACTTCACGCTCGACATCAATAACCCGAACGATCCCAAGATACTCTGCGTGGGGAACAATCCCGACAGGCAAAACATTTACGGAGCGGCTTTGGGATTGTATAATTCCCGGATTGTCAAGCTCATAAATAAGAAAGGCCAGCTCAAATCGGGCATCATCATCGACGAGCTGCCGACAATCTACTTCAAGGGACTCGACAACCTGATCGCCACGGCCAGAAGCAACAAGGTCGCCGTGCTGCTGTGCTTCCAGGATTTTTCACAGTTGAAGAGGGACTACGGGGACAAGGAGGCCGCCGTCGTGATGAACACGGTGGGCAACATCTTCTCCGGGCAGGTCGTAGGTGAAACGGCCAAGACACTCTCGGAACGGTTCGGTAAGGTATTGCAGAAGCGGCAGAGCATGACGTTGAGCCGCAGCGACAAATCGACATCCATATCCACGCAGCTGGACAGCCTGATCCCGGCCTCGAAGATCTCGACGCTCACGCAGGGAATGTTCGTCGGGGCTGTGGCGGACAATTTCGACGAACGTATCGAGCAGAAGATTTTCCACTGCGAGATTGTCGTGGACAACGAAAAAGTGAAAGCGGAAACGGCCCGGTACAAGAAGATACCACAAATTACCGATTTCACGGACGAGAACGGGACGGATCACATGAAACAGGTCGTGCAGGAAAACTACGAACGTATCAAGGCAGAGGCCGGCCGCATCGTCGCCGAGGAACTGGAACGTATCAAGAACGACCCGGTGCTTTGCAAGCTCCTGCCGGAACAGAACTAAATGAACACAAACACCCCCGCAAACACCCTCCGTTACCTTAACGGGGGCTGTTTCTTGGTTTTATAACCGCACAGCCGGTGTTTTGGAGCATAAAGTAGTGATTATGTGAACAGAAAACATTATTTTTGTGTTCGGAATCCTTTTAATTATAAGTATGACAGTTACCGATATATACGAAGCAATGAACAGCAAGGCGGAAGCGTTTTTCGAGTGGTTGCAGGCTCACCCGAAATACGGGTTGCTGTTTGGTGTCGGGTTGCTTGCCCTATGGCTTGCAGGGTTGCTGTTCCGTTGGAAATGGGCGTGTCATTGGCAGTTTAACAGCAAACTGTGGTTATTTGACGATTGCAAGCCTGAAACACGCCGCAGGGTTCAGATTGTGTTGGTCAGCGTTCTGATTATACTTATATTGGTTGGTTTCTTTGTATGGAGATAACGGTATGGAAAAGGACAATCGCAAATACCGGATCTGCTTCATCGACTATATGTGGTATGTAGCCGAGATATGGCACGAAAGGGAGCGTACCAATCTCAACGGACGTATGCTACTGTTTTGGTGCTGGCTCTTCGTCCTACTCATACCGCTTGGGGTTCCGCCGATATTGCGCCTTTTCGGCTGGATGATTGGTTTGGCCATAGTGATTCCTCTCTGCTTTCTTCCCGATTTATTCTGCAAGCTACGCTATACAGCCGGACGGCGTGAAGCGCTCCGTGAACATTACGGGAAGATGAAACATCCCGGCAGGAAGCTCGCCAAAATAGTTCTTATCGCTATCGCCCTGATCGTGGCAAATGTAGCGCTGATGTTCCACCTCGGATTTATACATTGGGCATGATGAAACGGCAGGAGAATAAGCAACGGTTCTATCTCTGGGACTACCTCTGGTGGATGGGGGAGAAATTGGAACAAGCAAGACGAACAGGCAGGGTCGATGGCGAAATGATGCTCTCGATTTATATCTTCGCTCTTTTGATATTCCCTATGATGACTGTTACTATCCGGCTTTTTCCAGGTGTGTCGGCATTGTTGCCATGTGTCGTTTTTAGCATTGTCACATTTGCCGTTATGTCGCTCGTCAGCAGGATTTACAAATGGCGAGGCAAAGCAGTGATGTCTCACTATGCCAAGTGCAGGTTTAACGAACTCCTTGCGGTTCTGTTATTTTTCCTTGCGATAGCCATTATCTGCTTTATGATGTATCTTCTTGACAAAAAGTGAAACAAGCTTTGATACGAACTCCGGGCCGTTATATCGAATGGTCTAACTCGATGTACCAGTTTCCCTTGATGGGTTTGTAAAGCGTGGTGTCGTTGTACGTCCTGCGGTAGATCTCGTTCAGGTCGCCATATTCGGTGATACGGATATTCCGACGGCTTCTCAATCCGGGATCGTAAACGAAACTCTTGGACGTTCCCGCATCCACGATGCCGTGGGAGTAGTACGGCATAACAAGGCTCACATATACCGAATCTGCCGTTCCCCATTCCCTGCGATCAACAAGGATAAAACCGCATCCAATCTCTGATAACAAGGAGTCGAGTAGGATTCGCTCCGGCTTCAACAGTCCATATACCGGAATGTCTTGTTCGTCATTCGTTTTATGGAATGTATCGCTTTGTTCTGTTGAATCAAGTATAATGACCTCTTCCGGAGAAAGCGGCGGGTAGTGAAAACTACCTTCTGAACTCTCTGCCATGATTTCGTACACCTTACGGAACGCCACCTCGTGCGTGGTGAAATGGCGTATCATTTCCTCGTCCGACGGCGGCATGGGAGGCTCTCCGCAGCTTGCGGCAAGCAGGATTACAAATAACAGGATTATGATTGGTGTTCTCATTTTCTAATGTTTAATGTTCTGTGGCAACCAATCTTGTTTAGGGAGTTGAGCCATTTGTTAATAGCATCCAATCTGTTATTCTGTTTAATGGTATCTTCATTTCTACATAATTTGATTTGCCGAATAACAGAGTTCTGCATAATTGAATCGGATTTGAAAAGCAGTTCTAAAACGGCTTCATAACATTTGGAATATCTGGACAATTCATCCAATATATTTGCGTCTTTTAGAATATACAGGTTGAAATTGTACACAAATGACTTGTAACTGAAAATCTCCGACTGTAATGCTGCTGCATCAAGACAAGTATAAAACAATTCCTTATCGTGCTGATATAGCCACATATAATCAGATGGGTTCAGGTTGTAGTGCAATAAAGTTTCCGAACGGACAAATGGAAGCCCCGTATTTGAGCCTACCAGATAACGGTATGTCTCATTGACTATTGACTCAACTATTTCAATGGATTCTGATTGTTTGTCCGATTCCCGTATTTCTGTAAATGTATCGGCAATAAGAACTTCCACATCCTGCGATTTGTAATATATACCGTTTTTTTGCCAGCGGAATCTACGGATATATTCTTCAGAAGTCGGACAACAGAACAGTAAAGTATTTAACAATCGGTTCAGATATATTCGCTTATCTGGAATATGACAACGGTGTAACCCTATTATGGAGCCATAAGCGTATAGCTTTCCAAACTCGTTTTCCTCCGAATTTGAATTTTTAGGCATGTAATACAACCGCACAATATTGGAAATGAAATAATATATATCAAGATATTTCAATGTATCAGCCGATTCTCCATATTTGTTAAGTAAATGCCGCTCCAGTTTCTCGCCATACCATAAGTAGCCATCGGGATTTATTTGAAACAACCGATGAAACTTAGGTCTTGATAATGAAAAGTTCTTGTTTCTACTTTTCATTCGTTCCAGTAAGGCGACAATAATTCTATTCGTTATATCCATAGCTGTAACGTTATACTATCAGCCGATTTGGCTGTTATTTTCTTTAAGTATCAGACCTCGTCTTCCTCCATCAACAGATCGTCCAACGGGCTTTTGATATTGCTTTTGAAAGTGTCGGCTATGTGGACATACCTTTCCGTTGTCTTGATGTTGTTATGTCCCATAAGCTCTTTCACAATCTTGATGTCGGTTCCTTGCTCCAGCAAGTGGGTGGCGAACGAATGGCGCAGCAGGTGCGGATAAATCCGTTTCGTGATTCCCGCTTCCCGGGCCGCTGCCTTCAGCCGTTTCGACACGATACTCTCGGTGAAAGGTTCGCCCGGTCTGTGTTCAAAAAGCCACACTTTCGGTTTGTATAGTCTGTTATATTCCGTCAGCTTTTTCATCAACGGTTTTGATAGCAGGGTGTAGCGGTCTTTTTTTCCTTTACCCTGCCGCACCCGTATCAGGGAGCGGGATTCGTTGATGTCGCCGGGTTTCAGTTCCAGCAGTTCGCTGATGCGCAATCCTGCGGAATAGAGTATGGAGAACATGCAGAAGAAGCGCAGGTCTGTCACCGTCGCGTCGAGTATCTTCTTTATTTCCTCCTTGCTCAACACGTCGGGCAGCGTCTTCTCCCGTTTGGCACGGTTCACCTTGTAACACCGCCGTTCCTGACCGAGAACTTTCTCGTAATAGAACTTGATGGCGTTGATACGCTGGTTTTGCTGGCAGGAGGATATGTTTTTCTCGTGGATGAGATACAGCAGGTAGTCGTTTATCTCGCCGGGGGTAACCGTTTCAATCTTACGCCCCTCGAAATGCTGTTGGAAATCGCGGAAATAGGAGGTATATACCCTTACGGTATGGTCACTGTAACGCACTTGCTGAAGTTTTTCCAGATAGCCTTCCGGCAGTGGCGGCCGTTTGTCTTCCTCTTTACGGGGGGCGGTTTCCTTGATGGCAGAATAGTCTATAAACGCCATTTTCACATAGCGGTCGAAGAACTCGGCAAGCACGAAATCTTCTGCCGGCAGATAAGCCCTGCCGCCGACAAGCAGTACGTTTTCTTCCTTCGACAGCGACAAGCGGATGTCATTGTCATTACCGAAAGTCACTTCGACAAATTCTCTCCCGTTTCTTATCACCGGAGAAAGTTTGATCTTGGTTTTTGGGGTATATATTTCCATGCCTCACGTTTTGTCGGATATTGAAACCCGTTTTCGCAAATTTATAAAAAAACACGGGTTATCCATGCGCTTTATTGACATTTAACAATAGATCCCGACTACCTGACAATAAGGTGAGGAGCCACGAAAATACCCTCTGCCAAATCCGTCCTTCCCGGCACTCCGTTTCTCCGATTTCCTCTGCCCTGCGCCACAAGCGGCCACTTCTGTGCCCGATGCTTCCATAGCCTTTCCAACTCTTTTACGTTCAGCCGGTTCCCCTTACTTTCGTTCCCGCATCGCTATTGGTGCTAACTAAAAACACTCGTAATTATGGACGAAAACGTAAAGAACGACGCTAAACAAGTCATGCTCGTTCAGAATGCCGACGACGGACGACTGCAAGCCGTTACCGGCGTGGATCGGGACGGCAATATCCAGACCGCCGACCCCACGGATCAGAATGTGGCGAGCCTGCTGAACGTGAACACGCAGGATTCAGCCCTCGAAGCCTTCTTCAAAAAGTTCATGGAACAGGCCCAGAACCCCGTCCACACGGGTATCTTCGTCATGACGGAGAATGCCCTGAACAAACTTATCCGCATCGACTTCGACCCGGAGATTCTGGAAAATTACCGTATCGACCCCTCCGAACGGCTCCAGACGCAGGAGCAGCGGCAGTTCGAGCCGCTGGACGTCACGAAGATAGACCTGGCGGATATGGAGAAGAAAGGTATCCGCATGGAGGACATCGAGCCGCACCTGAAAGCCATGTCTTACGGACATAAATCCAACGGGCTGGTGGAGATGAACCCCGAACTGGAGAACGGGATGCGTGTTTCCACCAAAGGGCGCGTGTCGCTCGAAGAGCAGGCGGACGGCTCGCTGCGCGTCGTGCCGCATTACTGGCAGGAACGACCCGACCTCGACGCCCCCTTCCACGGGGTGCTGCTCGATGAGGAGGCGAAAACGAACCTGATGAACACCCGTCATGCCGGGAAAGTGATCGACCTGGAGCTGGAGCCGGGCAAGCTCACGCCCTGCTACGTGTCGATAGACAAATGGACGAACACGCTGGAACCCATGCCCGTTTCGTTACTCGAAAAACGTGCCCGCATCAAGGAGGCCGACCTCTCGGAAGGCAAGCAGATGGATTTCTACGGCGGCGGCAAGGTGTTGCTCGAAGGATATACCACCCGCGCGGGTTATAAGCGGGATGCCTATATCCAAATCGACGCGGCCGAACGTAACTATTCCTTTACCTACGACGGTTTGGATCGCAACCGCTACGCCCAGGAGAACAAGGAGATTTACCGCCAGAAGGCCGCCGAGAAAAACGGACGGCAGGAAACTACGGCCTCCGAACGACAGCCCACGCTCACGATTCACCGGACAATCCTCAAAGCCTCCGTGCCCAAAGAGGCTTATGACCAGTGGACGGAAGCGGTGAATGATCCCTCCAAGCGGGCGGATGTCAAGGCTTTCTACATCAAGGGCATGGTCAAGGACGGGCAGGGTGAGCCGTTCAACGCCTGGGTCAAGCCCAACTTCGAGCGTAACAAGATGGACTTCTTCCGCTGGAATCCCGACCGTGCGAAACGGCAGGGAGCGGAGGTCAAACCCGCCGTTGAAAGCCGTACCCAGGTCGCCGTCAATTCCGAGGGCAAGACCGTCGAAGCGGTCAAAGGTGTGAAAGAGCCGCTCAAGCAGGGACAGCAGGAGGCCACCCCGGCGCAGAAGAAAAATTACCGCAGCAGCAAAAAGAGCAACTCCAAAGGTGTCAAGGTATAACGTATGAAATGGTTCTACATGCAGGCCGGAGCCATGCCGCTCCTGATCGCGGCGCTGGCTGCCTTGTACCTCCGGCCGGGTAAACGCAGCCCCCCGGAGGAGGCGGACGACGGACGGCAGTATTACGACGGGAACGGCAACCATGTCTATTACGACCGCCGGCTGATCGCCCGTCCGGAAAAAGAGAAAGAAGAAGAACAACAAGAAAACAACCACTGAAAAATCCGAATCATCATGCAAGTAATTATCGCAGAAAAGCCCTCGGTGGCGCGTGAGATCGCCGCCATCGTGGGAGCCACGAACCGTAAAGACGGTTTTATCGAGGGAAACGGCTACGCCGTAACCTGGGCCTTCGGCCACCTGGTCGGGCTGGCAATGCCCCAACAGTACGGCATCGCGGGTTTCCGCCGGGAAAACCTGCCTATCCTGCCATCATCGTTCATCCTCCTGCCCCGGCAGGTTCGGGAGGGTAAAGAGTATAAGGCCGACCCGGGTGTCGTGAAGCAGCTCGGTATTCTCCGGGAATTGTTCGGCATGGCCGAGCGCATCATCGTCGCGACCGACGCGGGGCGTGAAGGGGAGCTGATCTTCCGCTACATCTACTCTTACCTGGAATGCCGCACCCCTTTCGTGCGGTTATGGATCAGCAGCCTGACCGACCGGGCCATTCGCGAGGGGTTACAACACCTCCGCCCCGGCAACGAATACGACAACCTCTACCTCTCGGCCAAAGCCCGCAGCGAAGCCGACTGGATCGTCGGTATCAACGCCTCGCAAGCGCTTGCCGTGGCTGCCGGGCGGGGCGTCTGGTCGCTCGGACGGGTGCAGACCCCCACGCTGGCGATCATCTGCTCCCGTTACCTGGAGAACAAGGCGTTCAAGCCCGCCGCCTATTTCCGGCTGAAGCTCTCCACGGCAAAGGAGGGCACGGAGTTCACCGTCCTCTCCACGGAGAAATTCGACGGCAGGGAGAAGGCGGAAGCAGCCCGCGCCGAGGTTATCGGCGTCCGAACGGTACGCGTCGTGAACGTGGAGCGCAAGGAGGCCAGGGAACAGCCGCCTCTCTTGTACGACCTGACGACACTCCAGAAAGAGGCCAACAGTCGGTATGGTTTTTCGGCAGAAAAAACGCTCGACATCGCCCAGTCGCTTTACGAGAAGAAGTTCATCACTTATCCCCGTACCGGCTCACGCTATATATCGGAAGATGTGGCCGAGGAGATTCCGGCACTCATCGGGAACATGACACGCTATCCCCGTTTCGCGGAATACGCGGGCAGGATGGATACCGCATCTCTCTCCCGCCGAAGCGTGGACAACGAAAAGATCGCCGACCACCACGCGCTGCTTCCCACCGAGAACCTCCCTTCCGAACTGGATGCCGACCACCGCATCGTCTATGAGATGGTCGCGGGGCGGATGCTCGAAACCTTTTCCGGGGCCTGCGTGAAAGAAAACACTTCCCTTACCCTGCAAAGCGCGGGACATGATTTCACGGCCCGCGGCAGTATCATGGTCGAGACGGGCTGGCGGGCCGTCCTGAATGAACCTGTCGAGGAGAAAGAGGAGGACATGACCCTCCTTCCCGACATCGTGCAAGGCGACGAGCTGCCCGTCAAGGGATGCGTCACGGAACAGAAACAGACCCGGCCGCGCCCCCTTCACACGGAATCGAGCCTGCTGGCGGCGATGGAAACCGCCGGACGCGAACTGTCCGACGAGGCCGAACGCGAGGCGATGAAGGATGCCGGCATCGGCACGCCCGCCACCCGTGCCGCCATCATCGAAACGCTCTTTGCCCGCGAGTATGTCAGGCGAGAGAAAAAGTCGCTTGTACCCACGGACAAGGGACTGGCCGTGTATGCCGTGGTCAGGGACAAGAAGATCGCCGATGTCGCCATGACGGGCGGCTGGGAACTGGCCCTCTCGAAGATCGCCACCGGGGAGATGGACGCCCCGACGTTCCATCGCGGTATCGAGGTCTTCGCCTCGCAAATCGCCAAAGAACTGCTGGAAGCAAGAATCGACGGCGCGGAGAGTGACACAGCCTGCCCGCGTTGCGGCAGGCCCGTGGTGTTCTATCCCAAACTCGCCAAGTGTCAGAATCCCGATTGCGGCCTGACCGTATGGAGAACCGTGGCCCGCAAGGAGCTGACCGACAAGCAGCTCGCGGAACTGCTGACCAAAGGCAAAACCGGCACGATCCGGGGATTCGTCAAAAACGGCGGCGGGACGTTCGACGCGGAGTTCCGGGATATTATAAAACCGTGCAAATCTGGACTTTGCACGATATCCTGTTCCTTCGGGAGCAAGTTCGATGCTCGTGACAACTTCTCCAAAAGTGGAAGCCCAGGAATCAAACAATCCAAGTCCCATATTCTGCAGTTTGCTGTTCTGCAGATACCGCTGCATAACATATAATTCCGTCATGCTGTTGCTGATCGGTGTGCCCGTAGCAAAGGTAATGCCTTTTCCTCTGGTAATCTCATCCAGATACTGACATTTATTGAACATATCTGCCGACTTCTGTGCTTCGTTCTGTGCAATCCCGGCTACATTTCTCATTTTTGTATAAAGAAACGCATTTTTATAGCTGTGTGCTTCATCTACATACAAGTGATCCACGCCCAGTTCTTCAAACGTAACTACCTGATCTTTTTTCTCTTTCTGATTCAGTTTTTCCAGCCTTGTCTGCAGTGTCTTTCTGGTCTTTTCAATCTGTTTGACGGTATAACGTCCGCCATCCTGTTCATACCTTGCACTCTGAATTGCCATTTCCAAATCATCAATCTGCTTCCGTAACATGGCTTCCTGACGTTCATCAGAGATTGGAATACGCTCAAACTGGGAATGTCCAATGATAATAGCATCATAATTTCCCATAGCGATTCTGGCACAGAACTTCTTTCGATTTGCCGGTTCAAAATCTTTCTTCGTTGCCACCAGGATATTGGCACCCGGATATAACTGCAGGAATTCTGCACCCCACTGCTCCGTCAAATGGTTTGGAACGACAAAGAGGTTTTTCTGAGATAATCCCAGGCGTTTGCTCTCCATTGCCGCCGCTACCATTTCGTAGGTCTTTCCAGCTCCTACTACATGAGCAAGAAGCACATTCTCTCCATAAAGCTGATGTGCGACAGCGTTTTTCTGATGTGGGCGAAGTTCAATTTCCGGATTCATTCCTGGGAAAGTTAAATGACTGCCATCGTATTCACGGGGACGGATGCTGTTAAATCGTTCATTGTACA
>ENA-OPDA01001194-OPDA01001194.1-human-gut-metagenome-genome-assembly--contig:-NODE-1194-length-17508-cov-8.791325_pt1 | contig 17508 bp, 9 predicted proteins | sample MGYA00241253_ERZ501486 | MGnify/ENA primary metagenome ERZ501486 (study PRJEB25962, sample SAMEA2042510) | human gut metagenome | biome: human gut; feature: human-associated habitat; material: faeces... | reverse complement strand
ATCAGACAGCCGCCGTGTGTTCAAGATCGGCGCCAGCTTCTCGTCGGAGACGGGGACTATATCCGACTGGATATGTGTCTGAAACAGAACGTTCAAAATGGCATTTCAACCGCAATAGCCTACCGAAAAAAAGATAACAAACGATAATTTCCTACTATTGATAAAAACAATATGAAAAAAACGTACTACAGAACGCTATCGAAAAAACAAGTCAAGAAAAAACATTTTGCCTTAAACGCAAACCGGCACGGCCGTCTGTCACATTTCACTTACTATGCGATGTTGGTGCTTGCAGTTGTCTTAACAGCAGTGACAACAAGCATGCCGGCAGCTGCAGCCGGTAAAGCGGCAAGAGGGAAAGACTATGTTCCGGCAGACTATACATGGACGACACAGAGCAAAAATTCATCTGAATCAATGCCATGCGGCGGACACGACGTGGGCATGAACGTATGGGTGGAGAACGGCGACGTAATGATATACGTGGCACGTAGCGGAATGTTCGACGAGAACAACACACTGCTGAAAGCCGGACGACTGAGACTGCGCCTCACGCCCAACCCGTTTAACGGTGCAGATGCAGGCTTCAGCCAGACTCTGAAGCTTGACGACGGCGCTGTTTACATAAAGGGAAAAGACACAGAAATACGCCTGTGGGCAGATGTGGAGACATCTGCCGTGTTTGCAGAGATAAGTTCAAAGACAAAGACAGACGCCACCCTAAGCTATGAAAGCTGGCGATATAAAGACAGACCTGTTACAAAAGCCGAATGCCAGCAGTGCTCATACAAATGGAATTTGCCAAAGGACTGCACCACATATCAGGATTCTATACGTGCAAAGGGCAACACACTTGTGTTCTGGCACAAGAACCGCGAACAGACTGTGTTCGACTTTACAGTAAACAAAGAAAATCTCGACGGCATTAAAAACAATCTGTACAACCCTATCGGCGGCCTGCGATTCGGCGGTGAACTCGTTGCCCCGGGCTTCACCTTCTGCGGCACTACCGATGGCACCTATGCCTCAACAGACTTCCGTGCATGGAACTTTAAGGCTGAAGGCATAAAGAAATCTACGATAACGCTAAACCTGTATGACGGCGACAAGGCCCCGAAAATGCCTACGGCGAAAGAGTCAAAAAGAAGAAGTGCTGCATGGTGGCATGCTTACTGGCAAAGAAGCTATATCATACCGGCCGACAGAAACGACAACACGGACAATCCGACAAGCAAATGGCAAGGAATACTGCGCAACTACGAACTGTTCCGCTATATGCTCGGATGCAACGCTTACGGAGAATGGCCCTCTAAATTCAACGGCGGACTGTTCACCTTCGACCCCGTATACGTAGACCCGAAGACGCCTTTCACACCAGACTACCGCAAATGGGGAGGCGGAACCATGACGGCTCAGAACCAGCGACTGGTTTACTGGCCGATGCTAAAGAGTGGCGATACGGACATGATGGCATCGCAGTTTGACACATATCTGCGACTGCTGCCCACGGCCGTTGCACGCACAAAGCATTATTGGGGACACGGCGGGGCGTCGTTTACCGAACAGATAGAAAACTTCGGACTGCCAAATCCTGCCGAATACGGCAAGCACAAGCCCGGCGACGACTACGGTATGGAGCGAAACGCATGGCTTGAATATCAGTGGGACACATCATTGGAATTCTGCTCAATGATACTACAGGCGCACTTTTACACCGGAATGGACATCACGAAGTATGAACCGCTGATTGTACAATGCCTGCAATTCTTCGACGAACATTATCAGTATCTTGCAAAACAGCGCGGAGTAAAGGCGCTCGACGGTGAAGGAAAGCTTATACTCTACCCTTCATCCGGATGCGAGACATACAAAATGGCATACAATCCGTCGAGCGTGGTGGCAGCATTGCGCACAGTGACAGAGCAGTTTGAAGCATACAAGGCAGCCAAAGGCATACAAGACACATCTGCTTATGCCCTTGACTCTACGTTCATAAGCCGCATACCCGACATGCCGCTGCGCACCATCGAAGGCGACACATGCATAGCCCCTGCCATTGTATGGGCCAGAATACAGAACGTTGAGACGCCGCAACTGTATCCGGTATTCCCATGGCGAATATACGGCATGGGGCGCCCCGGATTAAATATTGCACGCAACACTTATCTTAAAGACCCGCACGCACTAAAGATGCGCACACACATCGGCTGGAAACAGGACAACATCTGGGCTGCATGCCTCGGCCTTACCGACGATGCGGCACGCCTTAACCTTGAGAAATTTGCCGACGGGCCTTATCGCTTCCCAGCCTTCTGGGACCCTGGCTATGACTGGGCACCCGACTGCAACCGCGGTGGTGCTGCCATGATAGGCTTGCAGGAAATGCTGCTTCAGGAAACACCCGACGGTCAACTGCTGCTCTTCCAGGCATGGCCGCGCGAATGGAACGTGAAATTCAGACTTCATGCGACAGGCGGAAGGATAGTCAATGCGGAAATAAAGGACGGAAAGATAAAGGTTGAGACAGAGAAAACAAAATAAAAACCACTTGTCTGCCACAAGAAAAACAATAAAAGAAGAATGTATAATGATGCGTAAGCTGCGGCAAGACTAACCATGAAGGCCGCAAATATGCCAAAGCACAAGCAACTTTAAAACAAAAAGAGACGGACAAAACACGTTGACACGCTACGACATCATACATTCAAACTGTATTGAAACAATAAACAAGGCCTTGCGCATCAGTATTGCGCAAGGCCTTGTTTCATATCATTATCACCGCATCGGTTTAGCGGTATGCCTTCTCATAAATAGCAAGTATTTCGTCTTCTGTCAGCATGCGCGGGTCAAGCTGGAACAAGCCTCCCATGGTTTCCTTTGCATTCTTAACCATTTCAGGAAGATCCTCTTTCTTAATGCCCCAGTCGCTCAGCTTCAAGTCGTCAACCTTGCAGGCCTTCTGCATCTTGACGAGAGCATCGATAAAGTCAGACGGACGCTTACTCGGCTCCATAGTCATGGCCTCTGCCATCTTCATGTAGCGTTTCATGCTGTCATTGCGGAATGTCTCAAAATAAGACTGCGACAGACAAATCAGTCCTGCACCGTGAGGCAGTTCAGGATAAAGGGCACTCATGGCATGCTCCATTGAATGTTCTGACGTACAGCTTGATGTAGACTCAACCATACCGGCCAGCGTACTTGCCCATGCAACCTTTGTCCTTGCCTTCAAGTTGCGTCCGTCAGCCACTGCCACAGGCAGATACTTATAGATAAGACGGATAGCCTCGAGAGCATAAAGGTCGCTTATCGGAGTGGCACAATTTGCGATGTAGCCCTCAGCTGCATGGAAGAATGCGTCAAAGCCCTGATAAGCCGTAAGTCTTGGCGGGATGCTGAGCATGAGTTCCGGGTCAACAATAGACATTGTCGGGAATGTCAGCTTGCAGCCAAAGCCAATCTTTTCGTGAGCTGTCTCATGGGTAATAACAGTCCAAGGGTCAACCTCTGTACCTGTGCCGGCCGTTGTTGGGATGGCAATAATAGGCAGAGCCTTCTCAACGGGCTTGTTCTTGCCTGTACCTCCGGCAATATAGTCCCAGTAATCGCCCTCGTTGCATGCCATTATGGCGATGCTCTTTGCAGAGTCGATAGAGCTTCCGCCGCCAAGACCGATGACGAAGTCGCACTTCTCGTCACGGCACAGCGCAGCTGCCTCCATTACATGCTGCTTGATCGGGTTGGGAAGAATCTTATCAAAGACAACGCTCTCAACATTATTCTCCTTAAGATAGCCTACCACTTTATCTAAATAGCCATACTTCTTCATTGAAGTTCCGCCAGAAATAACAATCAACGCTTTTTTACCAGGCAAATTTTCTGTTGCCAGCCTTCTGAGTTCGCCGCATCCGAACAATAATTTTGTAGGAATGTGCAGATTAAATACAAGGTTCTTGTTCATGATCGTATTAATTTAAAGTTTTCAAAAGCAAATATAATAAATCTATTACAAACAAAAGAATAAATATGAATTTAATTTTAAATTAAAACCGACAAGCAACTTTATGCTTATATAAAAACATTATACTCATGATTGCAATGTCTGCCTATTTACGCTTCATGACGCTGTTCACTACGCGCACCGACGAAACGAGCTTGCCGGTGGATGTGAACACATCGACGTTCCACACATGAGACGAACGGCCCTTATGCACAATGGTGCCCACGGCACGCACCGTATCGCCCTCATGGGCCGAAGATATATGATTGCCGCTTACCTGCATGCCGACAACATATTCGTCGGGATTACATATTATCATAGAGCCAAACCCTGCCACTGTCTCTGCCAACGCAAGCGTGGCTCCGCCATGCAGGATGCCGAACGGCTGACGGTTGCGGTGGTCAACGGGCATAGTGGCCTCAACGCGGTCGTGAGAGGCATAGGTGTACTGTATGCCGAGGTTGCCCATAAGCGTAGACTTCGACTGGGCATTGAGTTCATCGAGCGGAATCTCGCTCGGACGCACCTCTGCCAAGAACGCCTTCTCAACAGCCACAGCCACGCCGTCTTCATTGTTAGACAGTGTGATATAGTCGGCACAACGCTTCACTGATCCGGGCGCATTGCCCATGGCAATTCCGAGACTTGCCAGCTGCAACATGGTAACATCGGCCACGCCGTCGCCGAATACTACGATGTCGTCTGTCTTTATGCCCTCCATCTCCATTACGGCAGCCAGCGTGTTGGCCTTGTTGACGCGGCAGCCTACCACCTCAAGGAAGAACGGCTCTGAGCGGAATACGTCGAGCACACCGTCGAGACGGCGCTTCCAGTGGTTCTCCAATCCTACGAGAGCCTCCTCGTCGTCGCTGACAAGCATGCACTTACACGGAATGAAGTCGATGGCTATGGAGAAATGCTCCTCATAGACAATCTTCATGCCGTTGAGCTCGGCTTCGGCCTTGATGTGCGGATTGTCAGGCATGTTCGTAACAATACAGTCCTCATTATAAGTAAGGATGCCAAATCCGTTTTTGTCGGCCTTCTTCTCAAGATAAGGTATCAGTTCGGGATTAATGCGGCGCTCAAATATCACTTCGCCGTCAGCAGCCCTTATAACCTGTCCGCCGTTATACGCCATAACATATCCGTTGTAGGTGTCAAGCTCGAGCATCTTGGCCAGTCCGAGCAGCCCGTATGTCGGACGCCCTGACGCCAGCATTATTCGCACGCCCATCTGCTGAACCTTGCGCAGCGTTGCCAGCGTGCGCTTGCTTACCTCCTTGTTGTCGTTCAACAACGTTCCGTCAACGTCCAGAACAAGCATCTTATATTTCATAGCTCAATGTTTTAAGGGTTATGTCAAAACAAGACAAAGCTCATGTCCTGCCGCCGTATGCTGCTTCAGCCGGCAGGCGGCACGGCCTTTATCTTTCTTACAAAAATACGTAAAAACATTTTCATATTCTCACTTATCAGGCTATTTTTGTAACGGCGTTTCAGTTTTTTAAGGAATGCCGCGCCTTTGCCTCCACCTTTATAAATATATCTAAAAAAGGGTTGCCAAAGGTGCAGAGGGCAAATTTACGTTCAAAAGTCGACAAAGCTGCTGCAAAAGAAGTTACAACCGACAACTGAAGGCGTCATCATATAAATAAGACAAATTCAACGCAGCCCTGCCGCAAAGGCAAGGGCACAAACACTGAAAGAGATGAGAAATTTTCTGTTATCTATCCTTCTGCTCGTATCGTGCAGCATGAGCGCGAAGCTCACCGTTACAAAACTTACGTGCAACTATCAGGACGGACTGGCCGTAACAGCCGGCGACATACGCGTGGGCTGGCAGATGAAGGCCGACACCAACGGCGACAGGCAGACTGCCTACCGCATAAGGATTTTTGAGAACATAACCGGCAAAAGTGTCTACGACTCGGGCAAGACGGCGTCGGCCGAAAGCCAGCTGATATCGCTGCCGCCGCTGAAGGGCAACCGCCACGGCTACTACTGGCAGGTGTGCGTGTGGGACGCCGCCGGCAAGAAGTCGGCATGGAGCCAGAAGCAATATGTGAGAGTGGTGCCCGAATACCTCGGGGCTAAATGGATTGGAGCCATAACCAAAGCGGACGCAAAGCTGCCCGAAGGACGATGGGCCAACTCTGTGTTCAAGAAAGACAGCTTCAAGGCGAAATGGCAAGACACCGACACGCTGTCTGCTAAAAGCATAATACTGAGAAAAGAGTTCAGCACCGGCAAAAGGAAGATTACAGATGCCGTGGTGTACATAAGCGGACTGGGACACTACGAGATGAAGATAAACGGACGTAAGGTCGGCGACAGCGAGTTTGCACCGCTTTGGAGCGAATACAGCAAGACCGTCTACTACAACACCTACGACGTGACACAGCTGCTCGCAGAGGGGCGCAACGCCATAAGCGTGCTGCTGGGCAACGGATTCTTCAACGTGCAGCGCATGGGCCGCTACAGCAAGCTGCAGACCAGCTTCGGCCCGCCGCAGATGATTATGCGCATGGAAATAAACTTCAGCGACGGCAGCCGCCAGGTGATAAAGAGCGGCGAAGACTGGAAGTACACGCTGAGCCCGATAACGTTCAACAGCATCTACGGAGGCGAATCTTACGACGCAAGGCTCTGCCAGCCCGGATGCGATATGCCCGGATTCGACGACAGCAGATGGCATGACGCCGTACTGATGGAGGGACCAGCGGGCACGCTGACGCCACAGACTGCACAGCCCGTGAAGATAATGGAGCGCTACGGCGTGAAGTCGTGGATGAAGATACATACAGATTCGCTTGCAGCAGCGTCAAAGGCCACAAAACGAGAAATAGACCCGTCTGTGATTGTTGCCGACATGGGACAGAATCTTGCAGGATTTCCTGAGATAACAATAGAAGGCAAGCGCGGACAAAAGGTTACAATGCTCGTGGCCGAGAAGCTCACTCAGCAGGGAGCCTGCGACCAGAGGCAGACCGGACGCCAGCATTATTACGAATACACCCTGGGCAGCGACGGCACGGAGACATGGCATCCGCGCTTTTCCTACTACGGCTTCCGCTACATACAGGTGGAGGGTGCGGTGCGCGAGGGAGAGCCAAACCCGCAGGGGCTGCCCGTACTGAAGAAACTCAGCAGCTGCTTCGTTTACAACTCTGCCAGAGAGGTGTCGTCGTTTGAATGTTCAAACGAGCTGTTCACCAAGACTCACCGCCTCATAGAAAGGGCTGAGCGCAGCAACATGCAGGCCGTGCTGACCGACTGTCCTCACCGCGAAAAGCTGGGATGGCTCGAGCAAGACCATCTGTGCGGCCCCAGCCTTCTCTACAACTACGACATGACGCGCTTTGCACCAAAGGTGATACGCGACATAACCGACACACAGAAGTCTGACGGCATGGTGCCCACCACGGCGCCACAGTATGTGTCGTTCGGCAATCTGTTTGACGACTCGCCCGAATGGGGCAGCACGCTCATCATCATGCCGTTCATGTATTATGAGCAGTATGGCGACAGCACGCTCATCACCGCCAACTACGGAGCCATGAGCCGATATGTCGACTATCTGACGTCGCGCGCCGACAGCGGCATTGTGAGCCACGGACTTGGCGACTGGTACGACTATGGTCCATGGCGTGCAGGCTTCTCAAAGAACACTCCCGTACCACTTGTAGCAACGGCCCACTACATCTTCGACCTACAACTGATGACGCGCGCTGCACGCATGACGGGCAACACGGCCGACGCAGACAAATACTCCAAGCTACTGGCATACGCCACGGATGCCTTCAACAGCCGCTTCTTCAAAGCCGACTCATGCACCTACGGCACGGGCAGCCAGACATCCAACGCCCTGCCGCTGTATCTCGGACTTACGGGCAACAACAAGCAGGGAGTGCTCAACAGTCTCGTGGCCGACATCAAGGCACACGGCACACGCCTGACAACGGGCGACGTGGGCAACCGCTACCTGTTTCAGACGCTTGCGCAGAACGGACTCAACGACCTGCTCTACTCCATGCTGAACCATTATGAGACGCCGGGCTACGGCTTCCAGCTGCGCCACGGCGCCACGACGCTTACCGAGCAGTGGGACCCCAACCAAGGCTCGTCGCTCAACCACTTCATGATGGGACAGATAGACGAATGGCTCTTCAAGACTCTCGCAGGCATACAAAACCGCCCCGGCACCTACGGACTGCGCCACTTGCTGATAAAACCAACGCTCGTGGGCGACCTCAAATATGTCAATGCAAGCACAGAGTCGCTCTACGGCAAAATCAGCGTCAGCTGCACACGCAGTTCGCTCACCGTTAACATACCCGTAGGCTCAGACGCCACCATAGTGCTGCCCGACGGCACCGAAAAGCAGGTCGGATCGGGCAAACACACGTTCAACTTCTGAATGCATATCCATACAGACAGCCCTGACGACAACAACACCTGACGGGCATCTGAAGCCTATATGGCCAATAAGAAAATCTGAAACATAATAAAACCGGGCAGAACATTATCCACAACATGTTTTGCCCGGTTTGTTTTTTTACATGCGCAGGATTATTACGGCTTATCCTAACAGCCCTCTCACCACCCCACACCCTGCCCCACATTTCCGGCAAAATGAGGCAACACAGGCGCAAGAATAAATAATAAGTTTTAGTCATGCCCGCCTTAACAGACCAAAGGACACCGGTCTTGCCACAAAAAGCCATTCATTTACGACAAAAAAAGCGGCCACTTTTGCATCAAAAACGGCCCACTTACGCCCCGTAAACGATAGGTTAATGATTTGAAACCTAATCACGCCATTTTGCTTACAGTCCGTATAATGCAAACCGCAGTTCAGACCATCCGTTAACAACGAAGACATATTTTACCTTCAGTTTTTTGACCTAAAAAATTCTACTACAATTTTCGGCCTGTATACATGGCACGGATCTGACAGAACAAAGGCAAATCATTGGCCTGCCCATGCTCCGCCAACATCTGTATCAACCGATGCCGGCAGGTATGAAATAAAGCATCATATTTTGGACAAAATGACAGATAGAGACTAAAGCCGACAGAGGCATTACAGCTGTCTGATATATAGCCGGCAGCTATACAGAAAATAAAGAATAAAAAAGCCAACTCGCTACATCCATCATCAGGAAATACTGACTATTAAATAAGGATGTAACGAGCTGGCTTGTTATTATAATACTGTTATGTTCAGCTCAATGTTAAAGTTTTAACGCGGTTGCGCCTCACATCAATACCACTGCACGGCGTTGCTGTAGCCGCTGCGCTTGTCGTATTTAAGTGCATCGGTAAGAGTGGCGGCATTACATCTGAACGAGAAGTTGTAAGATGTGTATGGAGCCAGCACCACAGAGCAGCTCATGTTAAAGCAGTGGAGGTCGCGACTCAGCGATGCAGTGGTCATAGACAGGTCATGGTTTTCAAAGTCGTAACCGGAAGAGAAGCTGATGTTCCATCCGTCGCTGATGCGTATGTTTCCGCTGAAGTTCAGGGTCTGCGTAAATGCGTAAGGATAGCGCATGGTCTTGGTGTTGAACTTTCCGCTTGTGTTCTCACGCATCGTTATTCCGTAGCCGAATGTGAGCGACCATGGCATTGAGAATTTCATGTATCCGTCTGCATCGGTCTCGGCCTTGCCTGCATTCTTCTTTCTTGCACCGTTCTGTCCGTTCACCATGTCGTCGTCAACGTTCGACTCTATTCCGGTGTCGTCGTCCTCCGTGTTGTTGTCATCCTCCGTGGCGTCTTCTTCGTCATTTCCTCCGCCGAACCATTTCTTCAGCTTTTCGGGATTAAGGGTGAACGATATGTTCTGCGACAGACCCTGGAAGCGGCCAAAGCGGCCCTTGCTGTACTCGGTATGGTTGCTGACGTATGGTCTTCCGTTATCGTCAAGCTCGTAAGCATAGGTGGCAAACACGGCATTGAGGTTGAATGTATAGTTCTTCCACCACTTCAGCCTGAGCCTTACGGTAAGGTCGCTCCAAGGTTTCTCCTTTGCGGCCATGTTGTAGCCCATATTGAATCCGAGTTCATCTATAATGCTGAGTTTCTTGTATCCGGTAGAGTCTTTGTCCGACTTCACCTTCATCTCTATGTTATTCGACAGGTCGAAGGTTACGCTTCCCGTCTTTCCCCTCGACGGCACATTGAACAAGCCGTTCTCAAATGGTGAATATTCAACGAGGCTTACATTGCCGTCGGCATCGGTCTTCTGATAGGTCTCATAGTATCTCGAGCCGCAGTCGGGCGCATAGCTGAACGTAACCTGAGGCGTCAGCACGTGGCGTATGGCCTGTATCTTGTCGCCGAAAATCTTCTTCGACGGAACCCAGAAACCGTACATCTTGGTTGAGGCGCCGATGCTCATGCTCCAGTTGTATACGTTGTAGAATCCGTATGTTGTGTCGGCGCGCTCGGTCTGTGCCTGCTCATCCCACGACTTCATCACCTTGTTGGAGTACATGCGGTCGGTGAAGTTGAACGAGGGGTTGATGTTGATATAGTTGAACAGCGTGAAGTTGGCGTTGATAGGAATATTGTGCTGGAAAGCGTTGCGCCAGTCTTTTATGAGGTTCGACTTGAAGAGCTTGTCTTCCTTCGTATCGATAGAGTTGCTGAACTGTCCGGTATAGCTCATAGAGATCTTTTCATACCAGCGCTCTTTGCCGGCCATGTGCTTGCGCTTGAACGGATAAAAGCGGCTCACAGAAATGTTGAGGTCAGGCAGCGTGAGGCTTACGGTAGAGTCAATCATGTTCTGGCTGAGGTTGGCCGATCCGCTGATGGTCATGCCAAGGCTCGAGAACGATGTGCTCCAGTTGACGCTTGACGTTCGCAGACTCTGTGTGTAGCTCTGCGGATTATACATACTGTTGAGGTTGTTGCGCTCATAGCTCGTAGAGGCGAAGTTGACGCTCGCCGAAAGGCTGCTGAAAGGGTTTGACTTAGGATCCTGACGATGACTCCACTGCAGCTTGAAGCTGGTCTGTTCGGTATAGTCGGGCATACCCTTGTCGCCGTTCTTGGTGTTCTGGTAGCTGAAGAAGAAGCTTCCGTTATAGCGGTAGCGCTTGCGGTAGTTGCTTGCCACCGACAATCCCCACGATCCCTTTGTGTAAATTTCGCCAAGCAGCTTGAGATCCCACTTGTCGCTCATCGCAAAATAATATCCTCCGTCACGCAGATAGAAGCCGCGCGAACTCTCGTCTCCGTAGCTCGGCATGATGAATCCGCTTGAATAGCTCTTGGTGAACGGAAAGAATCCGTAAGGAATGGCCAGTGGCAGCGGCACATCTGCCACTACGAGATAGGCCGGACCGAACACAACATCCTTGCCGGGGCGCACCTTTGCACGCGACAGGGCTATGTAGAAGTCAGGGTGAGGCTGGTCGCACGTGGTGTAGCGTCCATGCTCAAGATAGAGCACTCCGCTCGAGTCGCGCTTTGAGTGCTGGCTCGACAGGTAGCCGTCTTCCTGTTCAGTATATACATTATATATAAAGCCTTTCTTGGTCTTGAAATTGAAGGCCATGGTGTCGCTCTCATATTTGTCCTGTCCCATGGTGAACACCGGAGTGCCGGATATGACTCCGGTTGAGTCGGCAGTACCCGTTGCACGCACCAGACTGCTGTCGAGGCTCATCTGTATGCGGTCGCTGCTGAGGTCCATGTTCTGATATTTCACGTTTGAGTTGCCGTATAGCCTCGCCACCTTGCTCTTTGCGTCATAGACCATAGAGTCTTCAGACGAGAAGGTAACGGGGGCGTCTAACGCTCCCGACTTCTTACGGTTTATGCTGTCGAGCCTGATCGAGTCGTCCACCTGTTTGTTATGGTGATATATGGCAAGTTGAAGCGAGTCCATGTTGGTGGTGTCGGGCTCGCCTGACTTATCTGTCGAATCTGCCGGAACGGAGTCAGACGACACCGTGTCGCCCACACTCAGAGAGTCGTTCTGCGCGCGCCCGTTGTCATTTTCCTTGAACAAAGGCAAGGAGGTGTCTGCCATCACAAATATGAAGGCAAACAGCAATACAAATATTACGGTTTTAGTTCTCATATAATGCAGGGTGCAAATTTACAGAAATTAAACCTAATAGCACACCAAAATCGCCTTTTTATTTAATATTTAACGTTTTACGTGCACCCGTATGCCTATTGCACCGGCATTTATACAAGTATGAAAACATAATCGGCACATATATCTGTGCCTTAGACGGTTATGCATTTTTGCATCTAAGAAGCCATTGTCCCGCCCAGCCAGCCCAATAGCTGTTTGCAACATGACCAGGGTCAGCCTGCCGTGCAGTCAGACGCATGGTCGTTGTCCCTGCAGAAGCGCTCTATGTCGTCCTGCTCGCCGACAATCCAGATAGCCTCGCCGTGACGCAGCTTGTGCGACGGGTCCATCTGCGAGAGGTTCTCCTTGCCTTCCTCAAGTCCTACGACCATACAGTTGTACACATCACGTATGCCGCTGTCACGCAGCGTCTTGCCCGCAAAGATGCCGTTGCGGTTTATCACCACCTGATGGAGTTTCATCTCGCGCTTCTCTATCTCCGGGTCTTTATCATGCAGCTCTGTGTTCAAGGCCTCGCTGAAGGCTGTAAGCTGGTCGTCGCTGCCGATAGCCTGAATGTTGTCTCCGGGAAATAATATTGTTCCTCCGTTTGGGATGTTTATCCTCTGGCTGCCGCGCAATATGCTGCTGATGTGCACCCCGTATCTGTTTCTGAACTCCAGTTCGCGCAGCATCTTGCCTGCCCATAGAGAATCTTCTGGTATGGTGAAATCAGAGATATGCACGTCGCGGTCGAGCAGGCGGCCTTCATACAGCGGACGCCTACGGCCCATCACCTCGGCAACAATCTCTCTTGAACGCAGGTTCTGCATGAACAAGCGCTCCATCTTTATGCTTCTCTTCTTCAGCGAGCGCGATATTATCATAAGTGCCACGGTGGCAAGCGCTATGCTTATCATCAGCGCATTGGTGAAGCGTGTAAGATAATAGCATATATAGAACACGAACGCCGAAGCCACGGCCACTCTCACAATGATTGTCAGAATGAGCGGCAGGCGGTTGTAGGGATTGCTGTTCCAAAGAGCCTTAAACTCCTCACTGTGGTTTTTCTTCATCATTATAGCCCTCAGGAAAGGAGATATAAACAGCAGCGTGAGCAGTCCGCATGCAGCATTTGCCCACCAGTGAGGCAGAAGCTGACGCACGAAAGGCAGGAAGAAGGTGAACATAAGGGCTATGGATGCGCCCGAGAGTATGGAATAAATCACCGTGATGCGCACCATCTGCTTTATCAGGGTGCGCCATTTTGCCTCGGGCTGCGTGGTCTGCTTGGCAAGCGTAAGATTGTTCATGGCCATAATCCACTTTTTGGGCAGACGGCGTTCGAGCATGCCGTAAGCCGGGGTGGCCATGCGTATCATATAGGGTGTAAGGAAAGTGGTTATCACAGAAACGGCAACCACAACAGGATAAAGGAACTTGCCGATGACTCCGAGCGAAAGACCAAGCGAGGCTATGATGAACGAAAACTCGCCTATCTGCGCCATGGAGAAACCGCACTGCATGGCCGACTTGAGCGACTGGCCGCCGATAAGGAAACTCAAACTGCCAAAAATAACCTGCCCGAGAATAATTACAAGCACAAGAGTTACTATCGGCCATGAATATTCTACAAGAATGGCGGGATCGACAAGCATGCCGACAGACACGAAGAACACGGCTCCGAAAAGATTCTTCACAGGCTCTACAACCTTTATTATGCGCTCGGCCTCTATAGTCTCGGCAAGGATTGAGCCCATGACAAATGCTCCGAAGGCGCTGCTGAAGCCTACCTTGGTAGACAGTACGGCCATGGCGCAGCACAGACCGAGAGCCACGATGAGCAGCGTCTCGTTGTTGATAAACTTGCGCATTGACCTAAGCATGAGCGGAATAAGGAAGATACCCACCACAAACCACAGGATGAGAAAGAAGCCTATCTTCATCAGGCTGCCTATCATCTGTCCTCCGTCGGGATTCGACCCGTTGGCTATGGCCGAGAGCATAACCATCATGACAATGGCCAGTATGTCCTCAAGTATCAGCACACTCATAACCAGTCCGGCAAAGCGCTGCTGCCTAAGGCCAAGGTCGTCGAAGGCTTTATATATAATGGTGGTGGAGCTCATGGCGAGCATACCGCCGAGAAAGATGCTGTCCATACGGCTCCAGCCGAACAGATGCCCCGTGACTATGCCCAGCATCATCATGCAGAACACGATGGAACACGTGGAGATTATGGGCGAAGCGCCCATCTTAAGTATCTTCTTGAACGAGAAATCCAGACCTAACGAAAAGAGCAGGAACATTACGCCGATGTCGCCCCACGTGCTGATGTCGGCCCTGTCAGCCACCGACATTATGTAAGGCATGTGCGGACTTACCAAGAATCCTGCCACGACATACCCCAGCACAAGCGGCTGTTTAAGCTTCTTGAAAACTATGGTCACTATGCCTGCCACCACAAGAATAAGTGCCAGGTCTTTCACGAGGTGTGGAAGTTCGCCCATTCTTACTGTCTGTTTTTGTCAATATGTTTAAATGTTCAGGGCTGAAAGCAGAAGTTATCAACACTGTCTCCTGCATGATTATATACAGGCAAGACACAAAACCACATTCTGCTTTCAGTCCTGTAAAAGTATTTGTATAAGTGGCGGCTCACCTTACACCGCAATGTGCTAAGACGTGCCGCTTATGATGCCACTGCCGCATGTCGTCGCCGGCCATACCGCATGCAGGATGAATTATGCCATGCAACGGCAGGATAAGGCGTGCGCGCATGCCGCACGATATGTTATCAGTCGTTATATTCGGCCGTAATCTCACATATCTTCACGATTACCTGCATGGCCTTTTCCATAACCTGAACAGAAATAAACTCGTAAGGTCCATGGAAGTTTACGCCGCCGGCAAAGATATTAGGACACGGCAGACCCTTGAACGACAGCTGAGCTCCGTCGGTTCCGCCGCGTATAGGCTCTACCTTAGGAGGCACACCGCTGTCCTGCATGGCCTTGAGCACGATGTCGATAACGTGCATCTTCGGATCTATCATCTCCTTCATGTTGTAATACTGATCTTTCACGTCAGCAGTAACAGTGCCTTCGCCATACTTCTTGTTCATCTCTACAACGCATTTCTCGATGAAGGCCTTGCGCTCCTCAAACTTATCGCGGTCGTGGTCGCGGATGATATAAGACAGCTTGGCGTTCTCTATGTTCGACTCGATGCCCAGCAAATGATAGAATCCTTCATAACCTTCTGTTGTCTCCGGTGTCTCGTCAGCCGGCAGCATTGCAGCAAACTCGGCAGCCAGGCGGTTGGCGTTTATCATCTTGCCCTTGGCATATCCCGGATGAACGCTAACGCCCTTGATGTTTATCTTGGCAGAAGCAGCGTTGAAGTTTTCAAACTCGAGATCGCCCAGGTCGCCGCCGTCCATTGTGTATGCCCATTCACATCCAAACTTCTCAACGTCAAAGTGGTGAGCGCCCATGCCAATCTCCTCGTCAGGATTGAAGCCCATGCGTATGTCGCCGTGAGGTATCTCCTTATGGTCGCGCAACCAGCACATGGCCTGTACGATTTCGGCTATACCAGCCTTGTCGTCAGCTCCCAGCAGAGTGTGACCGTCGGTAACGATAAGGTCTTCGCCTACATGCTGCAGCAGTTCGGGGAATTTCTTTGTTGATGATATTATGCCCGGTGACAGTTCGATGTCCTTTCCGTCGTAGTTCTTGACAATGCGAGGCTTCACATCCTTGCCGCTGCAGTCTGGAGACGTGTCGTAGTGGCTGATGAAACCTATAGTAGGAACTTCCTTCTTGATGTTAGATTTCAGTGTGGCATAAACGTAGCCGTTGTCGTCCATCTCAACATCATCAAAGCCCTCGTCCTTGAGTTCATCTCTGAGATATTTTGCAAAATCAAGCTGTTTGGCTGTGCTCGGCACGGTCTGGCTGTCCTCGGCCGACTGTGTGTCGAAGCTTACGTAATTCAAAAATCTTTCAACTATGTCCATGATATTTTTATATTATTCAGTTGTTTTTCAAAAGTACATGCTACACCCCACCATATCATGGTGCGGGTTATCAGAATGCAAATATATGAAATTTTATTGAGATACGTCAGTGTTTTTACTGGTTAATTAGTCTTAACTGTTTAACTTTTTACGTATTGTAAGCATCCTTGTCGTTTCTGTCTGAGATTAATATTGCTGACAGACATAAAAAATCTTCATGTAGATGCATTGTGCCATGTCTCATGCATTGTGCGTAACATAGTTTGGCGTTCATTGTGAATTTCCTCTGGTTAATGACAATTGCAGCGTAGACTGTACCTATATGATGTCGTTGCTGCCGCTGTCATTGCCCGTGTGATGCTTGGTGTCTTTGCTGTTGATAAAATATCGCGGCGACATTTTGTGAAGTATTGTGCCGTGTTGAGTTTTTATTCAACGCCCACAGTGGCTTCACAAATGCTGCCGTTCAGTTATCCTGACCCGCTTTTGATGTGAACTACATTATTTTAATTTTATTACTGTCCGGTAAGCAATCCGATAACCCATTAAAATTAAGGGGTGGCATCTAGAATGATGTCAGCCATTTTGGTTATCTTTTGAAGTCGCCAAACAAAAAAAAGATTTAACCATGGGTAAAAGTACACATTTCGTTGGACAGCCGTAGGAATGGTGGTGAAGAGTGGATTAGACGGCTGAAAATCACCGATTCAACAACGCTAAGTCTTTTCTCCAACGCTATATTCAAGGGTGTCGAGCGGCATTCTAAGACGAGCAGGAAGAAGGGTGGCATCAAGGTGCATTGCCATCAAGATCCAAATATGGGTCACCCTAATAGCAAGCGACACGCTTTCTGACGTGGTGAAATACAGCTTCGACAGACTGTCGAAGCTGTAATCTGCCCCATATTGGCTGCATATCATGCACAAGCATACTGTGCAGCACTACTGCACGTCGTGCTGAAGGTATATCTTAAAGTCTTTCATTTTTATTTCATCAATGTTGGTACATTCCTTTGCATACTGTTTACAGAAGGTAGATTTTTATTTCTTATTTTCTTTCCTGCATTGAAGTTCCATGTAACCTGCAGATTTATCTGTGTGTTGTGTGACAAGTTCTTTTGTATTGAAGTCCAGTCGCTGCCATATATCGTTTTTTTATTGCGTGTGTATATCAGTTGGTTGCATTTTAATGCTACATTTAGATTATTGTTGAAAAATGACATATATGCTCCTGCGTTCAGCCAGAATCCGCCGTTATAATCATATTCAAGTGATTTACCTTTGTTCTCTGCCTGTATTCCCAGTGTCAAATCCAGCCACCGGCATAAAGTGAAATTGGGCGCACCCGACAAACCCTGTGGAGGGCTGTGCAGATGCTAACCCAAAAACT
>ENA-OPDA01001189-OPDA01001189.1-human-gut-metagenome-genome-assembly--contig:-NODE-1189-length-17542-cov-2.399611_pt1 | contig 17542 bp, 13 predicted proteins | sample MGYA00241253_ERZ501486 | MGnify/ENA primary metagenome ERZ501486 (study PRJEB25962, sample SAMEA2042510) | human gut metagenome | biome: human gut; feature: human-associated habitat; material: faeces... | reverse complement strand
GTGGTCTTTCCCGAACCGGACGGTCCCATAATCGCGATGTACTCGCCCTGCTGCACCGTAAAAGTCACATGCTTGAGCACCGGAACCGTCAGCTTTCCCCGCGCATAATCTTTGAAAATATCGCGGCATGTAATGATTTGACTCATTATGACGCTCCTTCCTCGGCCGGCATCGCCGCAGAGCCCATATCTTCGGATGTATCCGCAGACGAATCCTCTGATTCGCCGGAATCCCCGGCATTGGAAACGGTTGTCTTTTCGCCCTCCTTACAGGTATCCGTCGGGAACGCCAAATAATCACGCAGTGTCAGACCGTCTGTGATTTCATAGGTATTGGTTTCTTCATTGTGTCTGCCAATCGTAACAGGGTGTTTTTCCAGCTTGCCTTCGTTGTTCGCCAGCCAAACGTAGGTGTCATCGCCATCCTTCACAACATAGTCTGCATTGAGCCAGATACCCTTATCGGTTTCCTGACTGCCCAGCGTGATATACACGTGCTGTCCGATCATCATATCATCCTGTGTATTCGGCACCACATAAAACGTATACTTGGACGCGGTATTGTCTGCATTCTGGTCATTTCCCCCGGAAGAATCATCCGACTCGCTGACCGCACCTTCTGTATCCACCTGAGAAATGGTGCCCGCCCAAGTCTTGCTCTCGTCAATGCGGGAATGGATGGTCACTTCTGCGCCCTTTTCCAAATCTCCAACTTCCAGTTCACTGACTTTTCCCTTAATCTTGTATGCGCCGGTTTGCAGGATTGTCATAAAGGTATCGCTGCCGTCCGACGATTTGCCCGTAGAAATCGACTGCACCACGCCGTCTGCCTCTGCAACAACGTCTGCATTCTGCAAATCCTTTTGCAGATCCTCCAGTTCTTTTTGCTTTTTCTTCAAATTGTACTGCTCCGACGTCAGATTCAGCTGTGCTTCCTGAATTTGCAGGTTATAACTGAGCTGCTCGGATTTTCCCGCCGACTTCTTGTCTTTTTTCAGCTGTGTAATCTGCTGCTGATACGATGTGATTTTGTTCTGGATAGATTCTATTTCCAGCTTCGCAGAATCCACGGAAATTTGCAAAGAATCTTTATTGTAAGAGAACAGAACCTGTCCCTTCTTCACGCTGTCTCCCTGCTGTACCTTGACCTCGTCAATCGTCTTATCATCGTCTTTTTCGATTTTCTGCGCCTTGCTCGACTCAACGACACCGGAAAACTGACTCGCCGTTGTGTCATATCCCAGAATATCCCCCACACTCTGCACATACACAGTCTGGTTGATGGTTCCACTTCCGCAGCCGCACAGCAGCAACAGAGAAGCCGCCAAACAACCTCCTAAAATGTGTTTCTTCATGATGTTCTTCCTTTCCTTCGTTATTCTCTCTCAGCAGCAAATGCCAATTGGATGCAATATCGTCCCTTGGTCTTTCGCACCTGACAGAGTCCGTGCATTTTCTCCATCATCAGGCAAATATTCCGCACACCGACCTCCGTGCTCTCCGGATTTTTGCTCTGCAATAGAATCTCGTTTTCAAACCGAATCACCAGCTGCCGCTTGCTGCCGGAAACCGTCAGCAGCACCGGCTGCTCCGGATCGGCATATTTTAAAATATTGGAGCCGATGTTGTCGAAGATTCGTCCCATATATTCCATAGATACGGCGATATACGCCTCCGGCCAATCCAGCTGGGCTTGTATGTGATAGCCATTGACCTCCAAAAATCCCACCAGATTGGACAGATAGTCTTCCAGAACAAACTGGGCTTTGACGGGCGGTTCCAATTGAACAGAACTTTTTTTGGACATATAAAACCGGTCAAACAATTGATCGGATAGCTGCTTGATTTGGACAACCTTTTCGCGGCTCTTATCCAGATACTGATGCATCTCCTGTTCGGTATCATATCTGCCCTCACGCAGCAAATCCAAATACAGGCTCAGGCTGGTCATCGGCGTGCGCAGGTCGTGCGATACCGCAGCAATCAGCTCATAGTTCGCCCGCTTGGCTTCTGCTTCCTTTTCCATGTTTTCCGCCAGCGCCATGCGCATCTGATTGAGTCCGTTTGCCAGCGTACCCAGCTCATCGGTTCCGCGCACGGTAATCGGTTTTTCCAAGCCGCCGGTCTCCAAAATTTTGATTTCCTGCTCGAGTTTTCGGATATAGGCAATCTTTTTGCTAAACCAGCCCACAAACAGCAGGACAAACAAGATGACACAGATGCCGATTTCTATAACAACGGTCGCAGTTGTATAATACGCACTGTCGTAGTATCCGTACAGCAGAACCTGCGCATCTCCATCGGCAAATGCAATGGTTTGTGTCGTAAAGCCGTCTGTTTCGCTTTCCGAATACGTCCTGTTAAAATATCCTGTTCCCAAGCGGTAGGCTGTCGAATCGTAAATCAGCTGGTCGTTTTGATAAATACCCATCATCAAATAGCCTTCGCGCTGACTGTCCAGCCAAATATCAATGTCATTCGTATCTTCTACGTGTAAATCCTGTTGAGACACATACTCCTGCAAAGACTGCAGCATCTCTTTATTCCGCTGTTCGACATGCACTTGTTTGGACAGACACTGATCCAGCAGATATGTACCGACACTGTTGAGAATCAGATAACACACACAAGAAATCAGCGCAGAAACACACACGACTGCAATCGCCTGATTTTTCAGATTCAGTCTCAGCTTATTCAAAGCGGTAACCCTTTCCCCAAACGGTTTTGATGTGTTCCGGACTTTCCGGTACATTTTCAATTTTTATGCGCAGATTTCGAATGTGCACCATGATGGTACTGTTGGAGGCATATAAATACGGTTCTTTCCAGACGTTTTCATATACCTGCTGGGCAGAAAAAACTTTTCCCGGATGCTTCATGAGCAGCAGTAAAATTTTGTATTCGATTTCTGTCACGCGAATCGGCCGGTTGTTTTTCCAGACGCCTTTCATCAATTCATTGATTTTGATATCACCGACTTGAATAATCGTTTGCTCTGCCTCAGTCTCCTCGACGGTTTTTTTGCCGCTGTACACATGGTATCGGCGCAGCAGCGCTTTGACACGTCCCAGCAACTCCGCGTAGGAAAACGGCTTGATGATATAATCGTCTCCGCCCGCCATCAGTCCCATGACTTTATCCGTTTCGCTGGATTTCGCTGTGAGAAACAGCACCGGAACATAGGATACCTTGCGAATTTCTTCACATGTTTTGATGCCGGAGATGCCCGGCATCATCACATCTAAAATCACCAAGTCAATGGATTCGTCCAATTGTTCCAAGCCTTTGGCGCCGCAATCCGCTTCTATAATTTCATACCCCTCAGCGGACAGGAGCAATCGAACACCTTCCCGAATATCTGCATCGTCTTCTATCAGCAAAATTCTCGTCATCATTGTTTCACGCTCCTTACCAGTTCTGTGATTCTATTATACAAAAGATTGCCGCATTTGTACCATAAAGAATTCTTAATTTTTCTTAAGTTTGAGCAAAATACAAAAAAGCGAAATTGAAAATCCATTTCATATTGACTTTTTCCGCACTTGTGCTATAATTTGAAAATGGTTTTCAATTTATGGAGGCATACTATATGGCGAATAAATCACAATACCGCACCAAACAGATGGCAGAGATTCTTTCGTACCTGCAATCTATGCAGGGCAGCCATGTGACGGTGCACGATATTCATGCTTATTTCAAGAGCAAAAATATTTCAGTCGGAACAACAACCATTTATCGGCATTTGGACCGCATGGTGGCGGAGGGCATTGTTGCCAAATATGTTGTCGATGAAAAAAGCAGCGCTTGCTTTGAGTATCTCGGCGACAAATCGCATTGTCATCCCACCGTCTGCTTTCACTGCAAATGCGAAAAATGCGGCAAGCTGATTCATCTGCACTGCAAAGAACTGGAAGCTGTGTACCTGCACCTGTTAAACGATCACGGATTTCAGGTGGACGCACCGCGTTCTGTTATTTATGGTCTTTGCGAAGATTGTCAGCAGACAGGAGGACACACATGAAAAAAATATTTTCTTTTTGCTTGACACTGGTATTGCTGGCAGGACTGCTCACCGGCTGCGGAACAGCCTCTGATACAAGCGCACCAAACACACAAACCAAATCGCTTCACATTGTCACAACCATCTTTCCGACATACGATTGGGTGCGGACAGTGTTGGGCGATCAGGCGGACAATGCAGAAATCACCTTTCTGCTTGACAACGGCGTAGACATGCACAGCTATCAGCCCTCCGCAGAAGATATTATGAAGATTTCTTCCTGCGATGTCTTTGTGTACGCCGGCGGTGAATCGGACGCTTGGGCATCCGATGCGCTGAAAAATGCATCCAACAAAAACATGCAGATAATCAATCTGCTAGATGTTCTCGGCGAACATGCTAAGGAAGAAGAAACTGTCGAAGGGATGCAGGGTGCCGATGACCATGACCATGAGCACGGAAGCGGGGAACCATCTGAAGAAGAACCGGAATATGATGAACATGTCTGGTTATCCCTCAAAAATGCGCAGCTGTTTGTTTCCGCCATTGCAGACAGCCTTTCTCAGGCAGATACCGCCCATGCAGATGCATATGCTGCCAATGCGGTTGCTTACAACAAACAATTGGCACAGTTGGACGCCGCCTATCAATCCGCGGTAGACGCCGCGCCGATCAAAACCGTCTTGTTTGCAGACCGTTTTCCATTCCGCTATCTTGTAGATGACTACGGGCTGTCGTATTATGCGGCGTTTTCCGGCTGCTCGGCGGATACACAGGCCAGCTTTGATACCATTATTTTTCTGGCAAACAAAGTCAACGAATTGGGACTGCACAGCATTCTAACCATTGAAAATTCCGATGATAAAATTGCGAACACCATCATTCAAAACACGCAGAGCCGAGATCAGCAGGTTCGCACCCTCAATTCCATGCAGACTGTCACATCCAACGATCTCGCATCCGGCACAACCTATCTTTCCATCATGAAAGAAAACCTTTCTGTTTTGTCGGCAGCTTTGCAATAAGGAGCATATACCCCATGGCACTCATTACCTGTAAAGACTTGGTTCTCGGCTACGACGGCCGAGCCATCACACAAGCATTTGATTTTTCCGTTCACACCGGCGACTATTTGTGCATCGTCGGCGAAAACGGTTCCGGTAAATCCACGCTTATCAAAACGCTGCTGCATTTACAGCCACCCATCAGCGGCAGCATTGAAGCCGGAGACGGTCTCCGCCCCAATGAAATCGGCTATCTGCCGCAGCAAACAGCAGTACAGCGCGACTTTCCGGCTTCTATCCGCGAAGTTGTCATTTCCGGCTGTCAAGGGCGCTGCGGACTGCGTCCCTTTTATAATCGCGAGGAAAAAAAGCTCGCCGCAGAAATGATACACAAGCTGGGTCTGGACGGCATGGAAAACCGCTGCTACCGAGAGCTTTCCGGCGGACAGCAGCAGCGCGTTCTGCTCGCGCGTGCTCTGTGCGCCACGCAAAAGGTTTTGCTGCTCGACGAACCGGTTGCTGGTCTCGACCCGAAAGTCACCACCGAAATGTACCGCATCATTGATGACCTGAACAAGCAGGACGGCATCACCATTATCATGATTTCTCATGATATGGATGCTGCTCTGCACTATGCGAGTCACATCCTTCACATCGGTGAGACCTCGTTCTATGGCACCAAGGCACAATATCTCAACAGCAAAATCGGCAAACGCTTTGCCTCTCTGGAAGGAAGTGACACACAATGAGTTTCTTGGACACACTGGCATTTTATTTTGCCTATCCGTTTGTTCGATACGCATTGATTGTCGGCGTACTCATTGCGCTGTGCTCCTCTCTGCTCGGCGTGACGCTGGTGCTCAAGCGGTTTTCCTTCATTGGAGACGGTCTTTCCCACGTCGCGTTCGGCGCCATCGCCATAGCAGCGGTTCTCAATCTGTCCAACCAAATGATTTTGGTCTTTCCAATCACCATTGTGTGCGCGATTTTGCTGCTGCGCACCGGACAAAACACAAAAATCAAGGGTGACGCCGCCATTGCTATGATTTCTGTCGGCGCACTGGCAATCGGTTATCTGATTATGAATCTGTTCTCCGCTTCCTCCAATGTATCCGGCGATGTGTGCAGCACACTGTTCGGCTCTACCTCTATTCTGACCCTGACGCAGGGAGAGGTTTGGCTGTGTGCGATTCTGTCGCTCGTTGTCATTGCTATCTTTATTTTGTTCTACAACAAAATTTTTGCTGTGACTTTTGATGAAAATTTTGCGCTGTCCGCAGGAACCAACGCCAACGCATACAATCTGCTCATTGCAATTGTCATTGCCGTTATTATTGTCTTGGCGATGAATTTGGTCGGCTCACTGCTGATTTCCGCGCTGGTCATCTTCCCTGCGCTGTCCGCGATGCGCGTATTTCAAAACTTCCGCGCTGTGACCATTTGTTCCGCGGTGTTGTCCGTCATCTGCGCATTCTTGGGAATCCTTGTTTCCATTCTCGCCAGCACACCGGTCGGTTCTACCATCGTTGCGGTCAATATTGTTGCGTTTGCGCTGTTCTGTGCAATCGGAAAGTTAAAAAGCTAACATTTATCATATCCAAAACGCCGTATCCGAGAAAATTCTCAGATACGGCGTTTTTTTGTTAGATTGCATCGTAGTAACTGGATACAATGACGTTTACAAGTCCAGAAGTTGAATAGAGCACACTAAATCCAGCTGACAAAACGAGCATTACCTGCACATGAAAAATCTGCGCTACTAATAAAAAGGCAATCATACATATGATATAAATTACATTCATAATGTCATATGCTCGGCTTTTCGTTTGTAACAAAAGCATTTGATTGCGCTCGTCTGTCAATTCAATACGTTCCTCTTCTGTCAATTTTCTTGTCCGCGCACGAACCAAATCCCAGATACCGCCAACGATAAAGATTCCCGAAACAATCCAATTGATCCAATTTTCGCGCTCTTGTATCGCCAAAATGATCCATAGGATGCCCAGACCGACACGCCACCATCCATCTGCTGCGCGCTTTTTATTATAAAGTTTCATATTGCTTGTCCTCCTCCTGCTTGTTTTCTTCCAGACAGCACAAATCTTCTACGCTGACACCAAACACCTGTGCGATGCGATACGCCAGCATGAGGGACGGATTGTACTGCCCTCGTTCAATGGAAATAATCGTGCGTGATGACACATGCACGCGTTTTGCCAGCTGAAGCTGTGTCATTTCTGCCGCTTGCCGCAGCTCTTTGACTCTTGTTTTCATTCGCGTCTCCTCGAATATGAAGTTTACTTCTCGTGAAGTTAGCTTCATATTAGCATACGCTATCTATTTTGTCAAGACGAAAAAAGCTGTGCATGGTTTTTACCACACACAGCTTTTATGTTTTCTTTACGGTTACGCCAGCTCTCCATCCGGATATACCGTGCGAAGTTTATTTCCGTTAGACAGTGCAACCGTCACGCAGCAGAACAGCAAGATTGCAAATCCCGCATAAATCATCCACGTGATGCCATATCCCAAGATGCCCTGCAAAATGCTCGTCAGCACAGAGCCGACCGCTGCACCAATCAGGAAGAACAGATTCAAAAACGCATAGATTCCCGCATAGTCCTTTGTGCCGAATACTGTGGAAGTCAAAAGAGACGGAAGCATCCTCGGCAGGCTCATCGTAAGCCCAAAGAACACACAGTATCCCCACGCAAAATTCATGTTGAACTCTGATAAGTACAGGCAAATCATGCCGAGTACAATCAAAACAGACATGGTAAGCACCGTTTTTTGAATGCCCCAGCGATCCATCATAAATCCTGCAATAATCGTGGCAACCAAAACGACAATAGAGTATACAGACAAAATATAGCCTGTTCCTTGCGTCGTCCAGCCGACAGACATCAAATAATTGGGAACATGCGTCGTGACGCCGGATGCCAAAGCACCGACCAGCATCACCGTGCCAACCATTGCGCCAAACGCGCTGGACTTTGTCGCGGTCTTTTTGGTGACACCGGTCCAAGCCTGTTCCGCGCTCAGCTCGCTCTTTGCGCCATCCGCCTGCCGATACGGCTCCTGTCCATACTCTTCCGGACAACGTTTGACAAGCAGCAGGCATATAATGACCAATGCAACGGTCACCACTGCGCCGCTAAATACAAATGCGTGTTTGTATCCAATATTGCTCGACGCAATAATCTTGGACAGAACCGGCGACCAGATTGCAGTTCCGACACCGGAACCGCAAAACGCAATGGACATGGCAACCGAGCGCTTGTCCTCAAACCATGCAGTAATCAAAACGGAAATCGGCAGCTGTGTCAGTCCGGCAAGAAAGATATTGCTGAGGCAAAAGACAATATAAAACTGCCAAATTGCCGTACAAATGCTTGCCAGAGCAAACAATGCGCCGCTTGCCGCAATGCACAGCAACATAAACAGCTTAAAGTGTTTTCCCTGATACAGTCCGGCAATCGCCATCGCGCCGCCGGCACTGGCAAATGCCGCAATCAGGTTGATCATAGACCACGGCGTGGTACTGGATAATTGGAGACTATCACAAACCGGATGCATATATAACGACAAACAATTGCTGTAGATCGCTGTGGCAAAAAAGGAAAACAAAAACATTGCCGCCACAACGCTCCATCCTGAAAAGCGTTTCTTTCCCATAAAGTATTCCCCCGTTTGGCATAGAGCACGCGATGTACCCTATGCCATTTCTGTGTTTATACGCTTACTTTTTTCCCAAAGTCCCCTCGCAAATTGCCTTTACCATGCCAATGCGGTTGGTCTTAAAGTGGAAGAACGGGCGTTCCGGCAGTGCATAAATTTCAACCGGCTGCATGTAATCCTCCAAGCATGCAGCGACTTTCTCGCGAATGTCGTCCACTGTGTATCCGTCTTCCAGCACGACAAACAGATACGGTACGAAGCAATGGTGATGCTCCGGATCTTGAATGATAACGAAGAACTCATCATCAATGCCCGGAATGTTGGCATCTGCCAGACGGTTCTCCATCGGCAGTGTCATCAGCTCTCCGCCGCCATAGCGTTGTGCAGAACCACGTGTCAGCGCATAGATTGTGCCGTCCTCTGCCATATAGCCAATATCACCGGTGTGCAGCCATCTCTTGCCATCCGAATGAACCTTGATTGCCTTTGCTGTTGCCTTCGGGTCATCATATCCCATCATGGTTCCGGGGCCGCACTGACAAATCTCACCCATTGTATTATAGGTCAGCTCTTCCTCTGTGCCAGGCTTAAAAATAGATATCACGGTCAGCGGCATCGGCACGCCAACGTTGCCGTTTCCAATCGGATGCGGTGTCATCGGCAGCGTCATATTCGAACCTGCCTCGCTGCAGCCGTATCCGGTCGTGAAGCGCGCCTTGCAATTGTGGTCATTCAGGAATTTTTGTGCACGCTTGAGCTGGTTGTTGTTGTACGCCTCACAGCCTGCGCCAGCTGCAAACAGATGCGACATGTCATAATCGTCTGGCACACGGCCGTTTCTCATCACAATTTCAATGAACATCGGAATCAGTGGCCACGCATTGGGGCGATAGCGCATAAGTTCCAAGTCCACGTCATTGACATCGACAAACGGAGACAGAATCAACAGCTTGTCGGATGCCAGCGGCATCAGCAGCATAGCTACCACCACGGCAACCAGCGTCGGCGGCAAAAGTGTTACCATCCATGTCGGGCGAAAATCGCTGGCACCGCCATAGAAATTCATCTGGTGCATGGTGCCGATCATCGTGTGTGCGGAATGAATAACCTGCTTGGACGGACCGGTCGAACCGCTGGTATATGCGCGGAACAACGGACGGTCAATGTCTCTCGGTGCCTCTACGGTACCGGTAAATCCGTCTCCCTGACGCAGGAATGCATCCCAAGACATCGTGCACGGGCCGTATGCAGGATAGTCGCTGTAGAGCGAATCCATATAATCCCAGCAATAATCCGGCATCTGTGTTCGGTCGGCGCTGCGCAGCGGGCTGAGCAAAACCGCACCGTGCACACCGGCACCATTGCGGTATGCATTCAGGTCATCATGCGACAGGAAATCATGTGCAAAAATAATCTTCGCGCCGGATTTTTTCACCGCATCCACATTTTCCTCAATCGTGTTATCGCGGCAGAGCAGCGATGCACCGATTCGTTCTGCTGCCAAAAGCAGATACAAAAACTCCGGAACCGAACGCAGGAAGGTCGGAATCTGGTCTCCCTCGCCAAATCCCAACGCGCGCAGTGCGCGGGCTGTCTTGTCAACCTGTTCGTTCAATTCTTTCCATGTAATGTCTGTGCCGTAATAATGCATGGCTACAACATCGCTTCCCGGGCAGCGCTCCTCCAGATACTCTGCCACTGTCTGCTCCGGAATGCTCAGCCCCTCAATCATCTGCGGCGGATAATACTGCATCCACGGACGATCTACACTCGGCTTACCAGTCAACGTTTTGTTCATATGTATTCCCCTTTCTTTTTTAAGCCCTACTTTGTTATCCATCTAAATACATGGATCATCCTATGAGATGAATATAGTTTACCATGAAAATACAGGAATGAACGTGAAGGAAGTGGAAAGTTACAAAAAAAGCAAAAAACCAGCTATTCGTCATACGAACAGCTGGTTATGTTTTGTCAATCGGTTTCTTTTTCTTTACTGGCACGATCCAAAATATCAACTCTTTGGATTGCCTCCTGAATAAATGCGCAAATTTCTTCAGTTTCTTCTCGGATAACTTTTCTCTTTTTTGACCACATGTGTTCAAAAAAACGCAGGAAAATTATTTTCATATCCGGATGATGAAAAACAGCAAGATTATTTTTTCGGTTTTCCGTGTGCAGTCTGACGTAACAAATGGTATCCGACAAAAATATACACTGTGTCTCGGCATACTGGAAATCCGCCACCAAACAGCCGTATACCAGTTTCACATTGAAATTCTCTCGCTGTGTGCACAGTTCTAGAATATACTGCAAACAGCGCTTTCTCTGCTGCAGCGATAAGTGCACGGAATGATCGAAAAAGTCCAGTTCTCCGTCTACCGCGAGATTGGCCAAAGCGATGCTGTGCAGGATAACAGATATATTTGTCGTTTCCATCATCTTGTTGGTCAGCGTATGCAGATACCTGATGCGTTGCTCCTGCTCTTCATCGTATTGTTCTTTTACCTGTTCCAGCAGTTCTTCGAACAGGTCATCCGGCAGAAAATGTTCCGTTAGATGCCCGACAGCCCATTTCTGATTTACAGCCAAGATTGCACGCACATAGTATTTTCCATCTATCATTTTCTGCATGGTCGTGCTGCGGTATAAAAGCATCTCCCGCGTGCACAAATCCCGAATGCTGTGGTACATGGGATTGCTGTTTTCCGCATCACTGCTCACTGTAACTGCCATGCAGCGATTGAAGTCCATCAGCATACCGCTGATCATAAATTCATCTTTTACGGCAAAAATCAGCCGTCCTGCCGCCTGCGCCCCTTTATACAGCTTAAAATCAATACGCGCCATATCCGACATCATATTGATAAGAAAAATAGGATCATATGTATAGTCAAATTTTTCCGGTGACAGATCTACCATCAGCGAAAAGTGTACATCCGGATAGAATGCATGGATATCCCGCCGAATATTGCCCTGAATAATCTGTAAGCGGTATTCATGTGTGAGCGCAAGCAAGTCCATTTCCGCCGCAATATGCAGCTGACTCACTCTCCGCAGCACAGGATGATGCATTTTCGCAATGTATTGTGTAGGGCTCAGCTCCGCAAAAAACACGGTTTTCGGTTCAATCGAGGAGCCATATAGGCGCTGTGTATCTTGAACAAAATCATATTCCGCTTCCAAATTGTCAAAAATCGCTTCTTCCAGCTCTGCATCGTTCCAAACCTGATAATTTTCATACAGGTTTTCTTTGCCTGTTTGGGAACTCAGCCGCACAAGCTCTTGTCCAATGCGCTTTAGCACATTGCGCTTGTTTTTCTCCGCCGGAAGCATCCGCCCGCTGACCCACTTGCTGATGTAGCTCACATCATACTGCAAAGCCTTCGCCAGCGCTGCATTTTTGATTTCTCCCAAGTTCATCAGCTGTTCGAGAAGCTGGCTAAATCTATTTTTCTCTGTTTCCATATTTCGCACCTCCCTACATGCATCTTGTTCCATTATACCACGATCAAGAAAAATCACAATTTTTCCAATTTCTTCTTTTGTGAATTCCGGATGAAAAAGAAGCCCCGCAGTGAAAACCACTGCGGGGCCAGAGATATGACTCTCTAAATCAGTTTATCGGAATCGTTCCGACTCTTTTACTGATTTTCCTGCGCCTTGCAGTATCCCATCAGAATGGTTGCTGCCTCAGCACGGGTTGCATTTCCTCTCGGATCAAGAACAACGCTGCCGTCGCTCTTTTTCTTACCAAGGATAATGTTGTTCTGGTTTGCCCAAACCATTGCATCGTATGCCCAATCAGAAACCTGATCAGCATCTACAAAGTCAAGCTTGCCGCTAACTGCCGGATTGCCTGCATAGTTGTACATGAACCGTGCAAACTGCTCACGGGTAACCTCGCTGTTCGGCTCAAAGGTCGTTTCGCTGGTACCGCTTGTGATCTTGTTTTCATATGCCCACTGTACAGCATTGTAGTACCACTGATCCTTCGGAACGTCCGTGTACGGATTTCCGTTCGTGGTTGCTGCCGGTCGACCTTCCTTGTTGTACAGAATCTGAACCATCATCGCACGGGTCAGTGTTGTGTTCGGCTCAAAGGTCGTCTCAGAAGTGCCCGTCATCAGCTTATGGTGGTATACATATGCTACCTTGTCGTAGAACCAATCGCCCTCGTTTACATCGGTAAACGGCAGCTTGATTGCACCGCAGCGATCACAAACACCATCAACATAGTGGTGACCCAGTGCCGGAACTGCTACTTCCTTGGTGTCGGTGTAGTCCTTGCCGTCATAAGTCGCAGTTGCAACGAATACGTTCTTGCCAGCTTCGGTACAAGTCGGTGCGACACAGTTCTTTTCGTCCTTGGCAACAACTGCGTCAACAGACTGAGTATCGTCGCCTCTCTTACAGGTCAGCGTCAGCTTTGCAGAGGAACCATCCTTCGCCCAGTCGAACTTAGACTCGTACTCATGACCCAGTGCCTGTACATCCACAGTCTTGGACTCGGTTGCGGTTGCAAGAACCTTGCTGTTCTTATCCTTCAGCTCTGCCTTGGCGGTGTACGTTACCTTGCCGCCGGTCGTGCAGGTTGCATTATCGGTCTTTGCGGTTACGTCAGCCTTGACAGTCTGTACATCCTTACAGGTTTCGCAAGTAAACGTTGCATCCGCAGACTTGAAGTCCTCGCTCCACTTGATTTCACCCTTGTACTTGTGACCCAGTGCAGTACCTTCCTGTACTTCAGCAGCCTTTGTTTCGGTCAGTTCCTGACCCAGACAGGTTGCCTTTGCAGTATAAGTAATCTGCGCATCTTCTGTGCAGGTTGCATCCTTCGTTACAGAAGTTACTTCAGCCTGTACGTCCTTCTCTTCTGCGCCGCAAACTTCGCACTTTGCAGAAACGGTAGCGGAATAGCCGCCGTCCTTAAGCTTGGTCCACTTGAACTCAGACTTCAGGGTGTGCTCGCCCTTGCCGGTCTCTACAACGTTGCTTACGGTGTACTTGTGACCTTCAGCCTCGCCGGTAGCGGTATACGTTACCTTTACACCGTTTTCATCGGTGCAGGAGCCTTCGGTCTTGGTGATTTCTGCCTGTGCTGTAACCGACTTGTTCAGCTTAATCGTGATGGTATCATCATTGACCAAGCAGTCGCGCTGATTCTTTTCCTTCTCACAAACAGAGGAGCAAACCAGCGTATCGAAGGTTACGGAATAGGTGCCGTCATCGTTCTTGGTCCACTTCGGATCCTTTGCAGTATAGGTATGGCCGGCATTCTTTACGATTTCATCGTATTCTGCCTTGTCCTTATCATACTGTGCCTTTTTCTTTTCGTAGTCACTGCTGCTGCCCATGCTGTTCTTCTTCGGTTCGGTCGGCTCCTCTACAGACTTGCCGCAAACCGTGCAGACATAGCTCTCGCCAGTGTTCCATTTATCGGTCTTATTGCCGTCAGAATCCTTCTTCTTGGTGAAGTAGGTTTCGTCAAAATGGATGTAATGATGATCGCAAGTTTCCTTCTTGTACTCAACGCTCTCGCCAGCGATGCTGGACATTGCCTCGGTACCTCTCAGGTTTGCAACCCACATGAACTCATCGTTGTCGTTGATTTCTCTTTTGTATCCGAACTGCTCCATCATCGAATCGCTGTACTTATCGTTGCTGTAGTTGCTGTAGTCCGGATTGTAGTTGCTTTCCTCAAATTCGTAACCATAGCCATTGTCCTTGCTGTCAACGGTATAATCCTTAGAATCGGTCGGCTTGGTACGGTTGCTTACATCATCCTTACCGGAGATGTACGCCAGATTGGTTGCGACGGAAACATACAGCTTGCCATCGCTCTTCAGGCTGATGCCTGCAATCGGATGATCGCGGAACGTAAAGTCTGCGCCATCTGCGCTGTTTACCAGAGCGAAAGACATGCCGCCGAATGCGTTGGTCTTGTCGCGCTTGCCATAAACGGTATCGTACTTCTTGACAGTTGCAACTTTACCGCTGGTCAAATCATAGCTCAGGATGTAGTTAGACAGGTTGAAGTACAGCTTACCCTTATACTGTGCGCAAGTGATTGCGATAGACGGATAGATATCAGCCTGTTCTGCATGCTTTGCATACAGCTCGGTCAGCATATCATTGGTTTCCATCTTCTTGGTTTCCGGATTGTAAACCTGAACAACCGTATCATCCTTGTTGGAATCCGGCTTGTAGGTGAAATCAATCAGGGTCGTATAATCGGTATCGCCATCGCCGGAGTCCTTATTGGTAATCGGATGGCTGACCAGCTTATACTTCGGATCTTCCTTAGAAGTTGTCGTCTGATCCTGCTTGGAATCATTGAGCCGCTTAATCAGGTTGGTAGAATCATATACATAGTACATGTTCGTGCCATCCGAGCTGACATCGCTCTTTGCACGAGCAAACCAAGCGTCCTCATAGGTCTTGTCGGTAGCTACATCCTGATAAGCCGTATTCAATTCCTTGAAGTAGCCATCGTACAGATTTCTTGTGGTCGTATCGCTGAACATGAAGTACATATGGTTCATGTAACCATCGGTCTCCACGCGGTCGCGCGTCATAACTTCACTGTAGCAGTCGGTGTAGCACGGGTCAACATAATACCACTTGCCATCTACCTTGACTGCATTCCAGAAATGGTCAGAGTTGAAGTCCGGCTGCGTCTCACCATACATGGTAACATTAGCCTTGAACGTAATACGAACCAAGTCTACACTGTAGTTGCCGTCGGTGTTCACCTTCTTGCCGTCAGAGCTGAAGGTGTACAGATCCTTGGCTTCCTTCCAGTTGTCCGCCTTGGACATATCGGTAGAAGCGCCGTTCTTGCCGTAGATTTCCGGATGAGAAGCCTGAACCAAGTATGCGTATGCCTTGGAGTAACCCAAGCAAACGGATTTGCCAATTGCCAGTGCACCGATCTGGTTGCCTTCCCAGTAGTTGATAACTGCCGGAGCCAGCTGCTTTGCTGCCTGTTCGGTATAAATCGGAATGGCATCATTAGCGGTTGTCTCATTTGTGCCGTCCTGATTCAAATCGACAATCGCATCATTTGCCATAGAGTTCTGGGTCATCTGCTCAAAGGTTACTTTATTTCCATCGCCATTAACATCTACGCCATTTTTTTCCGCGTCTTCAAGCGATGCTTCTACGCCATCAATCATGGCTTGTGCATTTTCGCCAAAGTTTTCCTTGATGAAGCCTTCTGGATCCTTGGAAATGTCTTTCTCATTGTCCTTCATATAGGCATCTGCCTGCTCATTTGCAGCAGCCTTCTCTTCAGCTGTTGCATCTTCTTCAGCCTTACCTAAAGACCGAAGATAAATTGCTTTCTTGATTGCTCCTTTGTAGTACTCTTGACGGAAATTTTCTTTAACTCCCGCATAGATCTGATCATGGAACTGATTGGTAATCTGTTCCTTATAGCTAGCATACAAAGTATCGTATACATCCTTATAATGATCCGGATCCTTCGGGTTCTCTGCTGCCATGGTAGGAGTATCCTTGCCCATATTCATGATATAGGACATATCAAACGTATCCTGCGATGCCAGCCAGTCATTCAGAACCAACAGCTTCTGATACTCGGTCTTTGCGCCGGATGCCTTGACAGCCTTGATAGCGTCGTCGCGCTTGCTGCGCACGGTATCACCATAGTACTTTACGCCCAGCTGGTCGCCGTACATAAAGGTCATGATGGTGCCGGTCAGATCGTCATAGCTGTAGTCGCCGTTTCTGACAGCATCAACCGTAGCGCCAGCCAGAACCAGCATCTCGCCCAAAACGCCAAGGCCGTCTTCGCCCTTGTCATTGTACTGCATGTAGAACGGAAGCTGTGCACCCAGTACGTCTGCATTTGCCTTCCAGTTGTTCTGATAATTTTGGAACATAACCAGAACCTGCTGCTGCTGTTCTGCGGTCAGCTTTTTCTTTTCTTCGGTGCCGTCTGCCTTGGTAGACTTTACTCGAATGTTTTTCAATTCCTTCTTTACGGACTTGACAGCCGGATCAGATGTATCAACGGTTGTATCCTCGGAATTATCCGCAACCATTGCTGCATTGATGTCAGACTCGTCCATGCTGAACGGAACCTGCTCGTCTCCTACGGTAATCGAACCGCTTGCAGAGATTTTCTGCTTAGCAGCAGTTTTGTTCGTCTCTGTGTTTGTTTCAGCGGTCTGTGATGTTGTGGAGGACTGGTCTGCCGCCTGCTCCGGGGCTGCATATGCCGGCAATGCCGACATGCCCATGAGTAAAGACAGGAACAGACTCAAAATTCGTTTGAATTTTTGATTCATAATCTTTTCTCCATCTTTGTCCAAATTTGTGAACGTGCCCTTCCCTTATCATACATTTCCCTTGCGTTGGTTGGTTTATTTTCCTTTGGAAAACGCGCCAATGTAACACCCCCTTTTCTTGTTTTTAGAGTATTCCCAGTGATGGGGCAATATGCAGCGCGCTGCGCCGCACACTGCCCTTTTGCTGTTCATTATATGCTTCTGACCGGATTTTTGCGGTCTAAGAGCCAATTATAAATCGGAATGAATCAGTTCCTGCGTCAAACCAATGCGGTTTGTCTTGAAGTGGAAGAACGGACGTTCCGGAAGCTGGAAAATGTCCATCGGCTTCATATAATCATCCAGACAGGCATCCACATCATCCTTAATATCGTCAATCGTGTAACCATCTTTCAGTACGACATACAGATACGGCAGGAAATGATGATTGTGCTCGGTATCCGGAATGATAACAAAGAATTCGTCCTTGATGCCTTCGATTTCTGCATCTGCCAGACGGTTCTCCATCGGAAGCGTTGCCAGCTCCTTGCCTGGGAAGCCAAAGCGCGG
>ENA-OPDA01001174-OPDA01001174.1-human-gut-metagenome-genome-assembly--contig:-NODE-1174-length-17689-cov-3.647783_pt1 | contig 17689 bp, 8 predicted proteins | sample MGYA00241253_ERZ501486 | MGnify/ENA primary metagenome ERZ501486 (study PRJEB25962, sample SAMEA2042510) | human gut metagenome | biome: human gut; feature: human-associated habitat; material: faeces... | reverse complement strand
ACGGGATCTACCTTTGTCATATCTCCCCCTGCTGCCGGCGGGGTCATCGAGCGGAACGAAAATCGGGGTGGCCGCCGCAATCGGCGCACCACCCCGTCCGGTTTCGCTCAGCAGCTCCACATATCAGTGGCTCCACACCGCGGCATCAGGATCGTCGTCGGGATTGTAATCATCATCGTCGATGGGCTTTTCGTAATTCGCCTCATCGTCGACCACGCCGGAATCCGCTTCAGCGTTGAGCTCGTTCACGGCTTTGTCATCCAGCTTGTAGTTCGGTAGCACGGATTGGATGTAGCTTTCCACAGCCTCGCCCATCGGCACGTCGTGGCCGGCCTTCTCGGCAAGGAACCAGCGGTGATCCAGCACCTCATGGAAGAACTGTGCCGGCTCGATCTGCGAACGATATTCACGTGGAATCATACGCACGGTCGGCTCATACACCTCACGCATCCAATCGGTGGCGACGATCTCCAACTCCTCGCCTTCACGCCACGTGGAGGCACGGTACGCATCCAGATCGTTGAGCAGGCGCCGCGCCTGATTCTCCTGCACATCTAAACCGGTCAGTCGCAGAAGCTTGCGCGACGCATAGCCGGCATCGACCACGCGCGGGCGGACCAGCACACGTTTGCCGTCCTCCGCGGTCTTCATCTCCAGCTCGTCCACGTCGAAGCCCAGGTCGTTGAGCTTGTTGACGCGCTGCTCGATCTTCCACATCTCATCCGGGCCGAACTTGTCGGTGTCGGTCAGCGTGCTCCACAACGAGTGGTAGCGGTCGACCAGACGGTTGCCCACCTCGATCTCGTCCACGTCGCTCGGCAGCAGACGGCCAGAAGCCAAATCCATCAATTCACCGATGATGTTGGTGCGAGCCAAGTCGATATCGTATTCACGCTGGCCATCGGTAAGCTGCACCTGCAAATCACCGGTTTCGGCGTCCACCAGGAAGGCGGAAAACGCGTCGGCATCACGCAGGAACAGGACGTTCGACAGCGACACATCGCCCCAGTAGAAGCCGGCCAAGTGCAGGCGAACCAGCAGCACGGCAAGGGCGTCGATCAAACGCTCGGCAGTATCCGGCTGGAGATTGCGGGCGAACAGCGCGCGGTACGGCAGTGAGAACTTCAGATGCTTAGTGACCAGAATCGCTTCCAGCGGTTCGCCATTGCGGTCATGACGACCGGTGACCACGGCAATCGGGATGACGGTCGGCAACTCGAGCTTCTGCAGTCGGCGCAGAATCTCATACTCGCGCTCGGCCACCTGACGGGTGATCTCTTTCATGGCGTACACCTCGTCGCCCACGTGCACAAAACGCACCACGTGGCGGGAGATGCCTCGCGGCAGGTTGGCCAGCAGGTCCTCGGGCCAGGTGGCCAGGGGCTTATGCCAGGGCAGCGTGAACATCTTCGGGTTCGAGCTGGCGGCGGTGATCTTCAATGCTTGCGGCTCAGCTGAACTGGCATGTTCGTCTTCGGCTTTGACGGACGTGGCCTTCAGCGCGCGCGGATCCATCTGAGGCAAATCGTTCAACTCCATGTGTTCGATTCTACGTGGTGCTTGGGAAGTGCAGCGAGTAGCGGCGACTTCGGCGCGTTATTCTCGCATACGAATAAATCATCTGTATGGGATTTGCCGGCCGAATTGACGTCCCGTATGCGGCGCCTCATGCGCAATCTGAACAAAATGAACGCAACAAGTAACATGAGCCCCGCTGCCGCGGCAATGCTGCCTACGGCGGCACCGGTACGGCCGATAACGCCAGGCTTTACCGGCTCCTTGTTTGGATTATTTTCGGGCGGGACAACAGGAGTTCCAGTGCTAAATTTCGGCTCTACTGTGATGTTGAGATCAGCGGATGTGTCTCCACTGCCAGGAATCGAGATGAGGAACGGATCACAGTCGTATGCTTTGTTGACTTTCGCCGAGCTCGTGCGGGAGACCAGATATAGGCCGAGCGGCAGATTCTGGAAAGTGAGCTGGCCAGCTGCATTGGTGATGCCGGAATGCTGGTATAGCTTGTTTTTCGCCGCATATGCAGCCAGCTTCTTGGCGGCATCGTGATATTCGCTCGATGTCAGGCGTTCCCAATCGGCAGTGAGACTGGAAAAATCACTGACGGTTTTATATGAGGAAACGCTACCATCATTGTTCGTTGTGACAGTGGCGACGCGCACGATGGCATAAGTATCGCCGGCAAGTGATTTGGGCGCGGCTGTATCTCGGCCCCATACGGCATTGATGGTGAGAGTGCCGAAGGAATCAGCTTGCGCGTATGGCACCATAGAGCCGAGGGCTGCAAGAACAGTGAGGACGATAGTAATGGTGGCGGCAATCATGGCAGCAACGCGCGCCGCACCATACTCGCTTCCGCTATGCGGGTCTAACATGTCTGCCCGGTCCTTTCCGCCGTGATGAATGTGATTGGTTATTTGTATTGGCTGGCTGAGGAGGCAAGTCACCGTCCGGCTCGATGGCTGCGGAGCTAGAATCATCAGACGCGACCTTGGCGCTCCCACTCTGCCGGCGTCGCCGCTCATGGCGCTGCCATAAATGCCATGCGATGAGCAAGGCAATCAGTGCAAGAGACGGCAACAAGTACTGCAGCGGAATGTCCACGTGGAACGTGGATTTGGCGTCATCTTGGTGCTGCGGCGCGTATGGGATGCGATGGCCACGCACCAGCAGCCGATGCGTATTGACCGCATACGGCGTACAAGTGATGAGCGTGACCAAATCCTTGCCGGGCTCAATTGCCAGTTGTTTGGTATCGGTCGGCAGAACGGTAGTGATCTTATCGACCTGATACGCATACGTGTCTTTAAGTATTGTGATGTAGAACTTGTCGCCTTTTTTCATAAGGTTCAAGTCCGTGAACAGTTTTGCCGTGGGCAAGCCCCGGTGGCCAGACAGCGCCGCATGAGTGGACGCGCCACCAACTGGCAGTGAGGTCTGTTCGAGATGTCCGATGCCGGATTGCAACACTTTCTCGGAAGTGCCGTGATAAATCGGCAAGGTCTCCTCGAGCTTAGGCACAGTGATGTATCCCATCATGCCGTCACCGTCAATATTGAGCAGACTGTTGTATTCCTCGTCCGTGGATGCGGAATTGACGGCACTGGCAAGAGCGTCGGTCTCTCCTGCATCGTTCTGGGCGAGCTTTTCGTTATAGGCGTGCGCAGCATCCAGCACCTTCTGGTACTGTTCCTGGCTCAATGCTTCAACGCTGGCGTCGTAGTTATTTACGGCGCGGCTGGCGTTGCGCATAATGAGGAAGTTGCTGATCGTCGGATAGAACAGAATGAGCATTCCACCGAGAATGACCAGTAAGGGCAGAATGTTGCGCAGTCGTTTCATCGAGCGTTCTTTTCGCGAGGAAACCGTGTTGTGGGCGTAGCGGGTGTGTGCCCTTCACGCCCAAAACACGGCCATGCTCGTCAGGCGTTCTTGCGCTTGAGAGTCCAGGCAACGCCGAGCGCGATGACCAGCACACCAATCACCGTGAAGGCGATGGTACCCATGCCACCAGTGCCAGGCAGGATAGCACCGGACTTGTTCTGGACCGGGATGACACCGTTCGATGCGGTCTGGTTGTAGTCGTTGCCATTGTCGTTGTTGTAGGTGATGGTGACGGTGGCATCCGTGGTGTCAGTGCCGTCATTCAGGCCGTCAACCTTCACGCCGAGGGCGCTGGCGAGCTTGTTGTAGCCGGCCGGCGCTTTGGTCTCGGTGAGCGTGTACTCGCCGTTCTTCAGTCCCTGGAAGACAACCTTACCGTTTGCAGGAGTGGTGATAGTCGTGGTGGTACCTGTCTCATCATCCTTAGCTACACGGTATACAGCGTTCTCGGTCGCACTACCGGCATCGACTTGCACGAAGCTCATAGCGTCGCCGTTCTTAGGTGCGAGTGTGAACTCAGCACCAGCAAGTCGAGTAGCGGTATCATCATACTTGTCACCAGTGTACTTATCGACGGTGAAGCCATAAGTGAAGACGCGAACCTTGCTGGGTTCGGACTCACCGGTGCCCTCGATGCCCGGTTTGTTGGAGTACTGAATCGTTGCGGAGTTGACGTTACCATGACCGCCCACAACAGCCTTCTCGTTCAGCGTGGCCGTGTAGGTGACGGTAATCTTCTTGCCGGCATTGGCCTGCTGCTTGGTCTTGAAGTCCTTCATGGCGACAGTAAGCGTATTGTTGTTGGAGGCCGTAGGAGTGGTGACGGTGTAGTCAGTGTTCTCGGTCAGTGTCACATTTTCGACCTTAACGGATTTGACTTGTCCAAAGGTGAGGCCCTTAGACAACGTATCCTTGAAGTTGAAGGTGTAGGTGTCATAGGCGGACATGTCCGGAATGGTGGAAGTCAGGGTGAAGGTCAGGGTATCACCGATCTTCGCGTCGGTGGCGTCCTTACCAGTGCCGTCTACCTGTACCTTCTTGTCGACGGTAGGCAGATCGCCCTTAATGTCGGCATCCACCTTGGTGCTATGAACGGAAACTAGCGTGGCGTATTGACTCTTGGCGTTGGCCAAGGTCGCACCCGGCACAGCGACCACGTAGTAGCCGTAGTCGAGACCAGTGAACGTCGCGGTGTACTTACCGTCCGTGGCATCGGCAGATACCATAGCGGTCGCGCCAGCCGTGATGCCGTTGGTCTTGGTCTGCGCCCAGTTCGATGCCTTGGTAGCGAAAGCAACCAAGGTACTATCCTTCAGCTTGGATACGTAGTCGTTTGCTTTATCGTTGACGTTCTCGTCGGTAACACCAGTTAGTCCGACGGAGTTCTTGAAGAACGGCTTCCACTCGTCAGTCAACGTGTAGGAGACAGCCTTGCTGCCACCGTCACCGCTCACGGTGGCGGAGAACATCTTGTAGGCGTTCACGGTCTTACCGGCGAACTTCGCGTCAGTAGTGCTGACCGTCAGCGTGGCATTATCCGCTGCGTTGGCCGTGGCGACTGTCGTCGCAGCCAATCCAAATACGGTGGCAATCGCCGCGGCGGCAGCGAAAACCTTTTTCATCAGTGATTTCATTACTGTTTCTTTCTCTAAATGGAAATCTTTTCTGTTTGGCAGGTACGGTTTGTCTATGTGGTCGTCACGCGGCATGGGCACCTCGCTTTCGTATACGGCTGGAGCCCGAGCGGACTGTGCCGGATTGAACGCGTTGATCACGCACGTACCAGACCACGCCAGCTCCCATAAGCAGCAAGCCGAACATCAGGAACCACATCGTGCCCGCGCCTCCCGTATCCGGAAGCAACGCCGCATTGGTAACAATGGCCACGCGTTCCTTGGTGTTGTAGGAGACCGATACTTGGTATCCGGCCTCCGCGGGCTTGATGGTCTTGGTGGTATCGCCGTCCTTATAGGTCACGGCGGTTTCTTCCACGGTGTACGTGTAGTAACGCACGATGTCCTTGCCGTTGGCATCCTGTCCATCCACGAATGCGACCGGCAGTCCTTGAATCACCTTGCGCCAGGTGTTGCTCCAGGAAGAGGCATCGGAGGAGTCCAACGTCACCGTCCATGGATTCTTCTGCGTCACGGTTGTGCAATCCGCGCCGAAGCATTGAATCGTCTGCGGCGTCACCGTATTGCCACTGCCATCGGTATAGTGCGCGGCGATCTTCAGTTCGACCGACTGCGGCCGTTCGAGGTTGCCGTCCTTCCATACCTTCTGGACGGTCAGGTCAATGGTTCGGCAACCGTCCTTGCCGCATGGGTCCTGGCCGTCGTCCGGTTCGGGGGTGAGTCCGCCGTTGTTGTCGGTCACGGTCGCGTCGAGCATGAGCACGGCCTTGGCCGGGGACTGGTAGGCATCGAGCTTCGTCTTGGTGCTGCCGTCCGTGGAGTTGACCACGGCGTCCTTAATGCCGACCCAAGTGGTGCCGGCGTCGCCGGATGCGGAGCTGTGCACAGCGCTGCTGTCGTATGTGTTGACCACGTCGAACAGCTTCACTTCCCAACGATCGAGTCCGGTGTTCAGCGCATCGTCTGCCGTGTTCTTCTGCGAGAAGATCTTGTTGCCGTCCTGTGCGGAGGTGCGGGCCTCACTAGCGTTCGCGGCCGCCTTGCGGTAAATGCGATAGGTGTTGTATGCCTTGTCGCCGTTGCCGTCATCGACCGGTCCGAGGATGTCGCTCATGGTGTTGAAGTCCCATACGGACTTGAGTTTGGTGTTCGAGAACGGGTCGACCAGTCCGCTGGTGCCGCGGATCGTGTCGGCGTAGACCATGTGGTCGTCCGCCAGCACGCCCTCGTCGTTCAGTCCGGCGAAGCCGCCCGTGTAGCCTGTGGAAAGATCCTTCACACCGTCGGTATCCTGAGTTGCCCCTCCGCCGAACACGTCATAGCCACTGGCGATGCCCGTTACGGTGGACTGTTCCACGCGAGTACGGTTGCCCTTGATGAGCTGGACGGTCAGGTTGCTGCTCGACCCATTCATATCAATGCCGTCTTTGCTGCAAGGCAGTTTGATGACACTATCGCCGATGGTGACAATCGCCACGTCGGTCTGCTGCTGGTTTTCATCATCAGCCTTGGACAGAGCAACGCTCACCTTCAGTCCGAACAGGTTCACGTACAGCACGTTGCCTTCCGAAAGCACCTTGAGATCGAATACCTTGCCGAAGATGGCCGGGAACCACTTGCCTAAATCGATGACGCCGACCTGTTCCGCCTTGTCGAGGTACAGGAGCTTGACCAGCGCGTTCACCACTTGCAGCAGCAGTTCCACAAGTACAGAGTTGACCTTCGCGTCAACCAAATAGGCACGGCTGGTTTCACCGACGAATCCGCCGGCAATCTCACCGCTAGTGACCTTCTTGAGATTGTCAGACGTGCAGCCCTTCACCCTGGCCAAATCCACGTATCCAACAAAACCGCCTGCGACCTCGCGTCCGGTAGCCTTGTCGGTGGCTTTGCCGTAATTGTCGCCATGGTGTGTGGCGGTGACGGTATAACCGTCCGGGATGCCGATGACGCGCGAATCGCCAACGTGCGAGCCCCAGATGTCAAGTACGCCGGCCGTGGCACCAAGCAGATTGAGCGCATCCGTGCCGAGTTGTGCATTGTCGGCGGCGACCGTGCCGGATTTGCCAAGATGCCCGATGAAGCCGCCCACGTAGTTCACGCCGGTCACACTGTTGAGGTTGGTGACCGCAGACTGCTTCACAGAGCCATTGATCAGTCCACCGCCGAAGCCACCGACCGCACCGGTGTAACGCTTCGAGTCAAGCATGCCCTTTGTGGTGGAATCATGGGCGACAATCTGGATGCCGTCGCTCACACCGTTGACCTGACCGTCATAGATGAAGGTGCGGAATGCTTCGAGCACGCCCACGTTGCCGACCTTGAGCAGTTTGAGCAGCAGGTTGGTATCCTGCTTATCGCCGGCCTCGCCGCCGCCGACGGAAGCGACGCTGGATACATCAGCAAGACCAAAGAAGCCACCGGCGTATTGCCCGCCTTCGACAGCGCGCAGCCCGTTAACAGTAAGAGAAGCCGGGTCATTGTTCGGATCCGCTTCACTGCCGGTGCCTTTGGCGGAATCCTTGTCACCGAGGATCGCGGCTTGCAACGAACCAGCGAAACCGCCGGCGTTCAGGGCATACTTGGCTGTGGTATTACCCTTATCGTCCTTGCTCTCATATGCGCCATTGACCGTGTATCCCCATGCCGGGTCATCCGAGCTCACATGTGCACCGCGAATCGTCGTAACCGTGGCCTGCAATACGCTGATCAGACTTGCCGGGTTCGATACCAGCGAGTCGAGGATTCCTTGCAGGAATCCCTCGGATGCGTTGGTGTCCACATCCGCGACCGCGCCGGCAGTGGCCACGCCGATGAATCCGCCGACGTTGTTGCGGCCTTCCACCTTGCGCAGGTTGGAAACGTTGGCACCAACAGCGGTGACACCCTTGACAAGCTTCTGGCCGTTCTGGTCGAGATCGCCCCAGATCTGGCCGCCGACCGCGAGACCCACGTAGCCACCGGCGTTGCCGGTGCCGTGCGTGATGTCTTCGCCGGTGGCCTCGACCTTCATACCCTTGCGGTAGCCGGCCACGCTCGAAGATTTGACGACGGGCACAAATACCTGTGCCACGTCGAGCATCTGTCCCAAATCAAGTTTGATGCCTTTGTCGCCGAATAGTTGGATGGAGCCGAACGAGGATGCCGAGCCGGATTCCATCGTGCCCGCGTAGCCACCTGCCGCACGCATGGCGGAGACGGTCTTGACGTCCATCGACTGGCCATCGGTGATCGTGCCGGTGCGCATCAGACCGACGTGTCCGCCGGCGACGCCGGAATCATGCAGGTTCGCGCCGGTCCGATACTCCGCACGTCCTGTGACGACGTTGAATCCGAAGATGTAGGATTCGAGGAACTTGTCCAGGGAATCCTGATCAGTAACAGAGCCCGCACCATCGCCCGTAGCTACCTCGGTAAATTCCTTGCCATACGCACCGTACTTGCCGATGTTGTCGACCCACGTCTTCCACTGGTCGTAGCTCATATTGCGCAGCGGACCGGTGACCTTCGTGTGCTCCTCGGTCGGGTAGACCACAGACAGCACGCCAGCGAGATTGCCGGCCTTGATGAGACCGCCAAGCAAGGAGAGCGAACCGCCTTCAGCGGTATCGGCCGCTTCCATGAAGCCGGTGTAACCGCCGGCGATTTCGGCACCGTATACACTGCGGATGCGCGCGGCGTAGGCTACGCGCTGCGGCCCGTTGTATTTGCCGTCGGTATTCTCCTGCTTCCACGCTGCGGTGTTGTTGCCCCAGATATGACCGCCACGATTACGACCTGCATAGCCGCCGGCCATGCCGCGGCGTGTGGTCGTATCCGATGCCGCCTGGGCACGCACCGCGCCGCCGCACACTGCGGCATCGGTCGAGCTGTTGCGAATCGTCGGCGTGAAGTCCTGCACGAGCGAGAGCAGGTTGTCGAGGTTGGCAAGCTTCTTGAGCACGCTGCCGTCACCAAGCACGTTCGCCACGGCTCCCGGCTGCATGGTGCCCACGTAGCCGCCGGCCGAAACCTGGCCGATGATGTATACGAACTCATGAGAGCTCGAGTCCTGAATGTGGCCGCCTTCGATGTCTCCGGCGAAACCACCAGCCATACCCAGTGGATCGGGCTTGTTGTTGGCGTTCCTATGGTCTGCCGTGCCGGCCAGCACGGAGTATCCGCCGATGCCGCCGGTCACATCGGAATGTTCAATCGTCGAGACGACGACATCCAGCACACTGAGTACATCGTTGAGATTGACGTTCTTGCCGAGCAGTCTCAGGCCACCGCCCACAGCTGCCGCCGAGCCGATGTCCATTTTGCCGATGTAACCGCCGGCGTATCGCGCAGCGGTGACTGCATATGTGCTGTCTTTGCTCAGATAGGTGTCGTCGATGGATCCGGTGGTTTCCAGATTCTTCGGTGCCTTGACATCAGTACGGCGCAGTTGGGTCACACTGGAATGGGACACCTGCACACCGGAACCGTATCCGATGTAGCCGCCGGCGGAACCGGATTGCGTATCGGATTGGTCAAGTCGGGTGGCGGAAACGGTGAAGCCGGGATCATCCGGGTCGGAAATCCCGTTACCGCTAGTTGCCTCCACGGTGGTGGCATCGGAATGCACACCCGCATAGGAGATGAATGGCACATAGCCCTGCACCACCTGCAACAGGTTGGCGAGATCCACCGTACCGAATTTGCCGAGCAAACTCAGGCCGCCGTTGCCAGCCGAAGCGAGCGCACCGGAGACAACCTTGCCGCCGAAACCACCTGCGTATGCGCCGCCGGTCACATGGTCAAGGTTGACAACGGCCACGGGGTTGGCTTGAACGCGGGACTGCACGTCTGCCAGCGTTGAGTCGTTCTCGAGATCGGTTTCGGAGAACTGATTGACCTTGCCGCTTTGGAAGTTTCCCGCATAGCCGCCCGCGATATCACCTTCGACGTAACCGCCGTTGACGTACGTCACGGTGGTATCCGTATAGCTTGGAATCAGATACGGCATGGCACCGAGCAGGTCGTTCACGGACAGCAGTCCGCCCTTGATGAGGTTGTCCAACACGCTGGAATCATCGGCGTTGCTAAGTGCGTCGGCGAGGCCGCCGGTGGTGGAGAAGCCCACGAAACCACCCGCGATGCCATCGGATGTGCTGGTATCGGCCGCGACCGACTTGAGGTTCGTCACATGGCTTTCGTGGGTCTTGGTGCTGTTGGCCTGACCGTAGAAACCGCCCGCAGCGTAATCGGTGGTCTCGTTGTTCTCGTTCTTGCCGGTCGCCTTGACCGTGAATCCGTTGGCGATGCCGTTCACATTCGATGCAGTGACTGCAACCGAAGAATATTGGGCAACCGATAGCAGACCGGAAAGCTTGATAAGCCCAAGCACATTGAGCCCGCCGGCACCAACGGCGTCGCCTGGTCCGGAGAAGCCGATGAAACCGCCGGCTTCTCCCTTGGCCGTGACCGTGGCCAGATTGGTAAGGTTCGTGTTGGTCACGTCACCACCGGTGGCGCATCCGATGGCACCGCCCGCATAGTATGAACCGGCCGTCACCGTCAAACCGGATGCCGGAGCGGTGACAGACATGTTCTCCACGGTGAACGCGGCAAACTGGTCGAACTTCTTGAGCGTGGCGATATCGCCAATTTTCACCACACTGTTGAGCAACCCAGCTACCGTTGTCGGTTGCAGATTGCCGGCGATGCCACCCGCGTAGGAGCCCGCGGCCGTGACCGATTCAAGGCCTTCTATGGTGGTGGAACGCTGCTGTGGGAAGTCACGACGATTGTTGTACTTCCAGAATGTGAGTTTTTGAAGGCGGTTCTGCGAGGAATCACCGATCACCGTACCCGAACCTTCACCCACGAGACCGCCCGCGTAATCGCCACCAGCCTTAACGGTGAGGGAGCCCTTCATCTGCGTGCCGAGAATCACGGAGGGATTCACACCGACGATGGACAGCAGTTCTCCCGCACCACTACCGCTGCCGCTCAGCAATTTGGCCACAGCCTTGGTGAGTTGTTTCAGCAGCGATGCGTTCGCGGCATCGTCCGTGCCGAGTTCCAGGCCCCATCCCACGGAGGCAAATCCGGTGAATCCTCCGGCGTGGGATCTGTCGGCAGTCACGGCGACCGAAGCCGTAATCGAATCATTGACAGCATAGGCATTGGCCATGGCACCGTTGAAGCCGCCGGCGTAGTCTTCGGCCTGCACGGTGATCTTATCGTCACCGTTTACCGTCAGGCCACTGTTTTCGATGAGGCTCTGCGGACGCAGCGCAGACAGCAAGTCGACGCCAAGCGAGTTAATCAGACCGCCCACGTTGCCGTTGCGACTTATTCCGGCAAAACCACCGGCATATTGCGTTGCCCGCACGGTGAAACCATTCGTGCTCGTCACCGAAGAGTTCTCAATGATTGCACCAATCTGCGCACCGACAAAGCCGCCGGCCTGCGGGTTGTCCTTGTTGCCGATCACCACGTTATTTTTGAACCCGTTCACCGAACTATTCGAGATAACCGGGTTGTAGTAGCCAACCGGAATCAAGGCATTCAGCCCGAGCGTGCCGGACAGCAACCAGTCCACCAAATCGCCCAGCCCGAGGAACGGGATGACGTTCAGAATCTTCGAGAGTAACTTGGTGAGCGCTCCTACGATGCCGGAGACTGCATCGTATCGGGTTGCGCCCTCAACATATCCCACGAAACCACCGGTCATACGGCTTACGCTAGATACCGAAACATCTGCTACCTCGCAGTCCGTAACCTTGGTGTCCCCGTAGATACGGCCGGCAAATGCACCCGTGGCGAGGTTGGAAGGATTGTCTTTGTGCAGGGTGAGCAGACCTTGAAGATTGAGGTCAAGATCTACTTGTCCGAATGTCAATAGTTTTAACGCCTTCAACAGTGTGTCGAGCAGTAATCCCACTGCCGAAGTGAGCGTACCGATCAAGGTCACCGGAATATACGATTCACTCGTATGATTCGTCACCGACACATCCTGCAGCTTGAGGTTCGACACTACGGCCGTACCGGCGCTGCCCAGACTGTTGCTGTTCATCACGGTCTTGTTCGTGATCGAGGCGAAGAAGCCGATGCCCTGCTGCTTGCTGACATCCAGCTGGTCGCCTTTGACATTAGAGACCATATCTTTCTGATTGACGACCACATGGCTGATGACCGGCCGAGCTGCGGTAGCGTGAACCACGCTTGCGCCATCGGCACCAACAGCCTTCCACAGGCTGGCTTCGGTGTCGCCGTCATTGGAGACCGCACCGAGCATAGTGCCGGAGAACATGAGCGGAGTCCACTCGGTGTTGTTGGTATCTGCCGCGTTCTTGGACAGGTCGATGTCACGGAAGATCAGGTAGTTGGCGTCTGCGGAATAGGTCAGGCCGGTGTTGGCAGCGGAGTAGTCCGTTTGCGTGCCATCAGCACCCACGCCGTAATACTTGGTGCGGGTCTTTCCGACGTCTAACCGCGTGCTGCACAGCAGTGGACTGTCGTGGTCGGAGGCATCAGCATCGCGCAAAGTATCTGAATTGGAGAGATCGGCGTCACCGGCGTATTCGGAAGACGGCGTGCCGTCCACCCACTGATAATTGAGGGGTCCTTGTCGCGTGCAAGTCTGCTTGACCTTGTTGATGCGGCCAATAACCTTCTTGCCAGAACCAATCGCACGCAGCTGCTGCTCGTTACCAATCAGGATGTAGGTCTTGCCGTTGATCTCCTTGGTGACCTGACCCTCAAAGTCACGGCCGCCAAGCGCCGTCGCGGCGACCTGCACATCGGCCTTCGCCGGCGATTGATCCGTCGCATTTGAGGAATCGTTCTTGGCATCTTGAGAAGAAGCATCGTTTGGAGCCTGAGTTTGGGCTCCATCATTAGCGGAATTGCCAGCGGTAGCTTCTGCTGAGTCGTCCGCCTTATTGTCTGTCGCACCATTTGAGGATTCGGAAGAATCACCAGTAGTAGAAGATGAAGGAGATGAATCCTGCTGTGCGTCTTGATTCGTTTCGGAAGGTGTTGGCGCACCGTTTGATGTATTAGCCTCTTCTGACGTCTTATCGTCAACGTTGACATTGCGAGCAGAAGGAGCAGCTACGACAGTATTACCCCCCCCCCCTCAGAAATTACGGCGTTAGGAGAGCTACTCACATCGTCTATATTCTGAGCATATGCTGCAGGCACCATGCACACGATGGACAAGGAAACAGCAATAACCGAAGCAAGGCAACGCTTCAAGGCATGGCGCTGCCTTCCAGATTCCTGTTCTGTTCCTCCGTTAAACCCGCAACGGACGAACTTCAATTCCGAGCTCATTGTCTCCCCTCATAGATTCGCAATCCCCTTTCGGGAGATTACTGCATACAACTATACGGAAGAGGTTGACAAAAGAACAAAAAACGTTCATTTGCTGGGGCCGGTTAGCGTATGTCTTTCTGAGCAAAAAGAAAAGCCCCGCAGCTATGCAGGGCTTTTCCAACGAGGTCATGAGAGAGGAAGAGAACGACCCCGTTTAATGGTTGACGAAGCTTTAGGACCTCGCCAAATCACTCATCATTCCGCACTTTCAAGTTTATGCCAATCCCGTTTTCGATTTTACGCTGTTTTGACTTTCGATTTTACGCCAATCTCGTTTTCGATTTTACGCCGGCAACACTGCTGACGATTGCATTTCGATATTCAGAAATCATAAGAAACTACAGGAAAGCAGCAAAAGGTCATAAGAAAACCCGCCCGGGAAAGAGGGAAGACTGGGCGGGTTGAGGAAGGGAAGAAAAGGAGGTCAGTTATGGATTACTTGGCGGCCTCCTTGGAGTCCTTGTTCTTCGGCATAACCCAGAACTTGAGCAGCGGGTAGCTCACGATCACGGCGAGCAGGGTGTTGACCACGGAAGCGATGGTGCCAGCAATGCCAGCGCCCATGCCCCAACCCTGGCACAGACCGGTCACATAGCCCGGCAGCACAAGGTTCACAACCACGATGATCACAGCGAGGATCACGTACTTCCAAGCGGCATCCTTGAAGCTGGAGTCAGACTTGAACACCCACTTCATCTGCACGAAGAAGTTCACCACCTGGGCGAGCGCCTCGGCAAGCAGGAAGGTGAGGAAGCCGCCCAGACCGTTGCCCTGAGTGTCGTAGTTGAAGATCAGGAAGTGGAACGGCTGCGTCAGGCCCATGCCACTGATGAAGATGGCGGTGCCGATCCACGTCACCACGAAACGGGTGATGGTGGAGATGTTCGACAGCACGTTGAACAGGATGAACTCCCAGATGTTCGGGTGGTCCTTGATCCACTGGCGGATCGGACCGACCTTCTCAGCCGGCTGCGTTGCGTTGTTATCAGTCATTGTTCAGCTCCTTTGCAGTGCGCTTGTTTGCGGATTGGTTGCGGAAGAAGCCGGCGATGACGCCGCCCAATCCGCGGAAGGTGTGTCCGTTGGCGATTTTGACGATGGCGTCGACCATCGCGGAATCGACCATGCCTTGGGTCATCTTGCTCATGGCTCGCGGAGGCATGTTCAGGATGAACAGGGTGTTGAGGTCCGGAGCGCCGGTCTTCTGACGAATCTTGGCCTCCTGCTTGGTGAGCGTCTTGGCGACGGTACGCGCCACGAAGCCCTTGGAATCCACCCACGACATGATCGGATCGTTCACGCCGAACGTCACCGGCTTGCCCGGTGCCACAACCTCATGGCCGAACAGCACGGCCATTTCGGCGTCGGTCACTTCCTTGACGTGGCCGCTGAGATAATGGCCGAGCGCAGTATCCGCGGCAACCGGATTGACATCACCTGCGACGGTGTGCGGAATCGTAAGCGGCAGGTGTTCGGCGTTGTCGCCCACCATCAGCGTCCACTCGCCGGTTTCCGTCTTCCATTCGTTGCTGGCAGCGTCGAAGTGACGGAAGGTGTAACGGTCGAAATCGATGTGCACGCTCTTGCTTTCGTGTGCGGCAAGCGAAACCTTGGCGAAGCCCTTGAGCTCGCGATCCGGACGCAACACACCACCCTGCGGACCGCGCACGTACAGCTGTACAACGGTCGAACCGGCAACATCGGAATCGTTGCTGACCATCACGTCAATGCCGTTCTCACCAGCAGTGGCGGCACTGTAGGTGAACGTGGAGTAGCTCAAGCCGTAACCGAACGGGAAGCGCACGGGCACACCGGCGGTCTCGTAATAACGGTAGCCAACGAACGGGCCTTCGCGATAGATCGCATCGCGACCAATCGCCGGATACCAACCGGAGCTCGGGCAATCCTCGTAATGCATCGGCCAGGTTTCGGCCAAGTGGCCGGACGGATTGGTCTCACCGGTCAGCGCGCGCACGGTCGCGGAAGCGCCGGCCTGACCCGACAGACCCACGTAAAGCACTGCGGCAACGTCGTCAATCCACGGCAGTTCCACCGGAGAGCCGGCGACAAGCACGACCACGATCGGCTTGCCCGCGCCCTTCAGCGCTTCGACCAGATCGTTCTGCACCTGCGGAATCGCCATGGTGGAACGGTCAAGGCCTTCGGATTCGCTGCGTTCATCAAGACCGACGACTGCAAGCACCGCATCAACGCTTTCCTTGCCAGCCAGCGCGACTGCGTCTTCCACGAGCACGCGGTCAGCCTTGCCCTGGCGGTCATAGCCCTGCTCATAGCCGGCAAGCACGAGGCCTTCGGCGTTCTTGACCTCTTCAAGAATGTTCTCTTCCTTGGTGGCGTTCACCTTGGAGGAGCCGGAACCCTGATAACGTGCGGTTGCGGCCATATCGCCGATCACCGCCACGCGGGTGCCGGCCTTGAATGGCAGGGTCGCGTTATCGTTCTTCAACAGCACACTGGAGCCTTCGGCCACCTTGCGTGCCACGTCGTGATGCGCTGCTGCGATATCGTCTTTGAGCAGATCGTTACGTCCAACACCGACCAGCTTGGTCGCTGCCGCGATTTTTGCGACTTCTGCGGCACGCGCGTTGATATCGGCTTCAGACAGGGTTCCCGCCTTGACCGCGCCTTCCAGCTCACGCACGGAAGTGAAGCCCGGAGACGGCATTTCCAGCGATCCGCCTGCCTTGACTGCTGCGACCGCGGAGTTGGATCCGCCCCAGTCGGAGACGACCATGCCGTCGAAGCCCCATTCGTCGCGCAGAATCTCCTGGAGCAAATGCTTGTTTTCGTGCGCGTAGACGCCGTTGATCTCGTTGTAGGAGGTCATGATGGTCAGCGGCTTGGCTTCACGTACTGCGATTTCGAAACCGGTCAGATACAGTTCGCGCATGGTACGCTCATCGACCACGGAGTTGCTGGCCTGGCGGCGCAGTTCCTGGCTGTTGACCGCGAAATGCTTCGGGCATGCAGAGATGCCGTTGCTCTGGATGCCGCGGATCAGGCCTGCCGCCATACGTCCGGCGACGATCGGATCTTCGGAATAGTATTCGAAGTTACGTCCGCACAGCGGGTTGCGCTTGATGTTCAGACCCGGGCCGAGCAGCACGTTCACGTCAAGATCGTGCGCTTCGCTGCCGAGGGCCTCGCCCATTTCTTCGGCGAGCGCCGGATCCCAAGAATTGGCCACGGTTCCTGCGGTCGGGAAGCAGGTGGCCGGCTTGGATGCGCCGATGCCGAGATGATCGCCTTCGCCGAGCTGGCGGCGCACGCCGTGGGGGCCGTCGCTCATCACGAAGCTGGGGATGTCTGCGCGGTCGTTGCCTCGCGAATCCCATTCGGATCCACCGGAAAGCATTGCGGCCTTTTCAACGACCGAAAGTTCTTCGAGTTCCATTGGTTCTCCCTTGCACTAACTCCTCGAACCCGCTTGGCCCTCCCTGAGCCTGCGCTGTTCTTGTTGCGGATGTTCTTGGCTGCATCGCATGTGAGCATCCGCCGCTAGTTTGATTGAACCAGCCTTTCGCCGCCAACCTGCGCTCCATTACACAACCTGTCGTTTTGCCCGCACAATCGGATATTCCTTAACTGATTTCGGAATCAAAGGAACTCACATGGCAGATACGTTTTTACCGCTCCGCCGCGCTTTCGTATGCGTTCCATACACACCATACGGCGTAGGAAATGAGTGGACAGATGGTGGCGGAAATAATCACGTCGGTCGGATAGTGCAAGCCGAGCAGCAATCGAGAACAGGCGACCGCCACGACAAGCGCGACAGCGCCGATGACCGCCCTGCGGAGGAACACCCGTCTTCCGTTTGCACGCCCGTCATCTTCTCCGTCGGGAAAGCGTTTGCGCGCGAAATTACGCACGGTAAGAATCATCATGACCGATACGATCACCGCGGCTGCCGTGTGACCACTCGGAAAACTTGGATCGCCCGGCAATAGATCACTGCCGACAGACGTGATCGGACGGGGGCGTTCGACCAGCCATTTGACACCGGTCACGTACAGTATCGGCGCCGCCGACACGACGACATCGCGGATGACGACGCGCCTGCTGCCGGTAATACGCAAATCGACAGCGGCAAGCGCGGCGACGATTGCGATGCAGCCTACCGTTGAAAACAAATACGCAAGTACCGTAGAGCAGTCGCGCAACCCTTCTGGCAGCGCCGCTAAAGCCTGCAAAATATTGGTCTCACGCATTGTCGCGATTGCCGAATTGCGCAGTGCGACGCCAATCATAGGCACAATGCCGCACAATATGGCGGTTGCGATTAC
>ENA-OPDA01001169-OPDA01001169.1-human-gut-metagenome-genome-assembly--contig:-NODE-1169-length-17767-cov-3.754573_pt1 | contig 17767 bp, 15 predicted proteins | sample MGYA00241253_ERZ501486 | MGnify/ENA primary metagenome ERZ501486 (study PRJEB25962, sample SAMEA2042510) | human gut metagenome | biome: human gut; feature: human-associated habitat; material: faeces... | reverse complement strand
TTTCTGCGGCGGCTTTTTGTGTGTTTTATATGAAGGATTTGGGGAAGCACTGGAAAAATATTTTCTTCTGTGCTAAAATTGACCATAAATCGGTTTTATGGAATTCATACACTGGAAACCGTTACAGGGAAATGAGAAAGGGAAAAGGTAGAATTTATGAGCCTGGCAGTAGTAACATTGAAAAAAGGCGAAGGCAGATTCCTGAAATCAGGAGGCCTCTGGGTATATGATAATGAGATCGCAACGATCATGGGAAGCTTCGTGAACGGAGATATTGTGCTGGTCCACGATTTTGACGGTTATCCGATGGGAAGAGGGTTTATCAACACCAATTCCAAGATTGCTGTGCGTATGCTCACCAGAGATGAGCACAGAGAGATCAATGAGGACTTTTTGAGGCAACGTGTCCGTGATGCCTGGGAATACCGCAAAAAAGTCGTAGACACCGGAAGCTGCCGCGTGATCTTCGGGGAGGCAGATTTTCTTCCTGGCCTTGTTGTGGATAAGTTTTCTGACGTGCTGGTAGTACAGTCTCTGGCACTTGGGATCGACCGCCTTAAGGGAACGATCATTGAGGCGCTGAAGGATATTCTTGCAGAGGACGGGATCCAGATCCGGGGTGTCTATGAGAGAAGTGATGCAAAGGTCCGCCGCCAGGAAGGAATGGAACTTACCAAGGGATTTATCGGAGAAGAATTTCCGACGATCGTTCAGATTGAAGAGAATGGTGTAAAATATGAAGTGGACATCAAGGACGGACAGAAGACCGGATTTTTCCTGGATCAGAAATACAACCGTCTGGCAATCCAGCGACTTTGCAAAAATGCGAAAGTGCTGGACTGCTTTACACATACCGGATCATTTGCACTGAATGCGGGAATTGCAGGAGCACAGAGTGTTCTGGGTGTGGATGCATCTGAAACTGCGGTAAATCAGGCAAGACGCAATGCAGAACTTAACGGACTGGACGGAACTGTGAAGTTTCTCTGTGAAGATGTATTTGAACTTCTCCCGGAACTTGAGGAGAAGGGAGAGAAATTTGATGTGGTGATCCTGGATCCTCCGGCATTTACGAAATCCAGAAGTTCCGTAAAAAATGCGGTAAAAGGTTATCGTGAGATCAACTTAAGAGCTATGCGTCTTGTAAAAGATGGCGGTTTTCTTGCAACCTGTTCCTGCTCTCACTTCATGACCTATGAGCTGTTTACACAGACGATCGGTCAGGCTGCGAAGAATGTACACAAGAGACTTCGCCAGGTAGAGTATCGTACACAGGCACCGGATCATCCGATCCTCTGGTCGGCAGATGAGTCCTATTATCTTAAATTCTACATTTTCCAGGTATGTAATGACCGGTAACAGCTTCGGCGCATTCTTTTTGAAGAGGCGGAAACAGTAATACCGGCAGTAAAAAGGAGATGCAGATTCTATGAGAGACAAATTTAACAAGTTTATGCAGGGACGCTACGGAGTGGATGAACTTTCCAGGTTTACCATGGGAGCCGCACTGGTGCTGATCATTTTGACTATGTTTATCACCATGTTCAACAGAAATCTGGGCAGTATTTTTGATTTTCTGGGAATTGCGGCGATCGTGTATGCGTATTTTCGTATTTTTTCCAGAAATATTCAGCAGCGTTATGCGGAGAACCAGAAATATCTTCAGATGACATCGAAGTTCCGGTTTCGTTTCAATAAAGAAAAAAATCTGATGAAACAAAGAAAAACGCACCATATTTACAGTTGCCCGGGCTGTGGACAGAAGGTCCGTATTCCCAGGGGGAAAGGCAAGATAGAGATCGAATGTCCGAAATGCCACACGAAATTCGTAAAGAGGAGCTGAAATGTTCGGATATGTGACAGTTAATAAACCGGAGATCAAATTTAAAGATTTTGATATGTACCGTTCTTTTTACTGCGGACTTTGCAGAGAACTGAGGGAAAGATATGGCATACCAGGACAGATCTCACTGACTTATGATATGACCTTTGTGGTCCTTCTGCTGAGTGGAGTATATGAACCACCTACACAGAAGGGAACTTCAAGGTGTGCGGTCCATCCTCTGAAACCACAGCCTGTGCGCCGGAATGCAATTACGGAATACTGTGCGGATATGAATGTGATCCTTTCATATTATAAATGCATGGATGACTGGCAGGATGAGCATAAACCTTTGCGTTACGCATACGCCAGACTTCTTAAGACCGGCGGAGAGAAACATATGGCTCATTATCCGGAGAAGATCCGCAGGATAAAGGAAGCTCTTATGGAACTTTCCAGTCTGGAAAAACAGGGAGAAACCGATGTGGACCGTGTTGCCGGGTGTTCCGGAAGGATCATGGAGGAGGTCTTTGCGTTCCGTAAGGATGTGTGGGAATCTTCACTGCGGCGGATGGGATTTTATCTCGGGAAGTTTATTTATATCCTGGATGCTTATGACGATGTGGAAAAAGATGCAGAAAACGGAAATTACAATCCGTTCCTTAAAAAATATAAGATGGAAGGGTTCGAGGAAGAGATACGCCGGATGCTTACAATGATGCTGGCAGAAAGCTGCAGGGAATTTGAAAGAATGCCCGTGATCCGATATGGTGATATCCTTCGAAATATTTTATATTCCGGCGTCTGGTGCCGCTTCACAGCCATCGGACAGAAACGCAGGGAAGAACGGGAGAAAGAAAAGAAATGTTAGATCCATACAGTGTGCTGGGAGTTCCCAGAAACGCATCTGATGATGAAATAAAGAAGGCATACCGGAAGCTCAGCCGAAAATATCATCCGGATGCCAATATCAATAATCCGAATAAAGATCAGGCAGAAGAGAAATTCAAGGAAGTACAGCAGGCGTACGAACAGATCATGAAAGAGCGGGAGTATGGCGGAAGTGCTTCGGGAAATGGGTATGGCAGCTATGGAAATTACGGCGGTTTTGGCGGCTATGGAAGTGCAGGTTCCAGTACCTATCAGGATGAAGAGAGCATGCGAAGACGTGCTGCTTCCAATTATGTGCAGAGCGGCCATTATCAGGAGGCTATGAATGTCCTGAATTCTCTTGGCCAGAAAAATGGCGAGTGGTATTATCTGGCTGCCATGGCCAATATGGGACTTGGCAATAATGTGACGGCTCTGGATCAGATCCGGGAAGCAGTCCGACAGGAGCCTGATAATGTGCAGTACCGCATGATCCTTCAGAGAATGGAGGGCGGCGGTGGCTGGTACCAGCAGCAACAGGATCCTTTTGGAGGAATGCCGACAGCAGGTGGAGATATGTGTGATGCCTGCTGCCGGACTATGGCCTGTGCCATGTGCTGGCCGGGTGGTATTTTCTGCTGCTGATGCGGAGGATAACTATCCGTTTTGAGTATGTTTGTAAGGCGGATCCTGCAGATCCGTTTTGCGATAGATAGGGCAGAACATGTTTGTAAGGCAAACCGCGAAGTGGCTGCGCTCATGAGCGTGCAGCGGAGCAGAATGTTTTGCATCAATGTATCTGCCGGGAAAAAGAGGAGGAAATCGTTATGAGTATAAGAATTGGTATCTTAGGTTATGGAAATCTTGGACGCGGTGTAGAGTGCGCGATCAAACACAATCCGGATACAGAGCTGGTTGCAGTATTTACCAGACGTGACCCGGAAACAGTAAAGATCCTTACAGAGACTGCTAAAGTTTATTCTGTAAACGACGCAGAGAAGCTGAAAGATGAGATCGATGTCCTGATCATCTGCGGAGGAAGTGCTACAGATCTTCCTGTTCAGACACCGGAATATGTGAAATACTTCAATGTTGTGGACAGCTTTGATACACATAAGAGAATTCCAGAGCATTTCGCAAATGTTGACAAGGCAGCAACGGAAACTGGTCATGTAGGAATCATCTCTGTAGGCTGGGATCCGGGAATGTTCTCACTGAACCGTATGTACGCAAATGCCATCCTTACAAACGGAAACGATTATACATTCTGGGGTAAAGGTGTCAGCCAGGGACACTCTGATGCAGTCCGCCGTATCAAAGGCGTAAAAGACGCAAAACAGTACACAATCCCTGTAGAGGCAGCACTTGAGGCAGTAAGAAACGGAGAAAATCCAGAGCTTACCACACGTCAGAAACATACAAGAGAGTGCTTCGTAGTTGCTGAGGAAGGTGCTGATCTTGCGCGTATCGAAGAAGAGATCAAGACTATGCCGAACTACTTTGATGAGTATGACACAACGGTACACTTTATTTCCCAGGAAGAACTTAACCGTGACCACAGCGGAATCCCACATGGTGGTTTTGTGATCCGCAGCGGAAAAACAGGATGGAATGATGAGAACAGCCATGTGATCGAGTACAGCCTGAAACTGGATTCCAATCCGGAGTTCACATCTTCCGTTATCGTTGCTTATGCAAGAGCTGCATATCGCATGAACCAGGAAGGACAGAAGGGATGCAAAACTGTATTTGATGTTGCACCGGCATATTTAAGTGCACTTGACGGAGCAGAACTTCGCAAAAAATTCCTGTAGGAAATTCTCTGTAACAGAGTTGTTACAGGAAGTAACATTTTTTATTAATATCAGATCCCCGGAATATTCAGCGCATATACCTGATGATCCGGGGATTTTTTATGCTGATGAAGGTGCCTGCACAGGAAGAAGAATCCTGGAATCGGGATTTTTCCTGTGCGGAAAAGGAGATTGGAGAGGGAAAAAACGGGAAAGAGTTGACGGGAGATAAAGAATGGTATATAATATGGACGTAAATTTGTAACAGAATTGTAATGAATTGCACGTTTTATTTACCGCTCACAGGATGGGCAGTGCAGACAACGATCAGCCGGACTTCATAAATAGTAAATATCAATTATCTATCAAAGGAAGGTATGTATGCGAAAATTAAGCAAAAAATGGAAACTTTGGGGACTTTTTTTGATCTTGATGTTTTTTGCAGCCGGAGCGACTGTACACACAACTGTAACGGATGTACAGGCGGCAACCAAGAATGGTTTTAAAACAGAAGGCGGGAAGTCCTATTACTACAAAAATGGAAAGAAAGTAAAAGGTTGGCTTACTCTGAACAGAAAGAAGTATTACTTCAATGCCTCTACAGGAGTTCAGGTAAAAGGCTGGGCAAAGGACAGCAAGGGTAAACGCTACTTCTATAATGCCAATGGAGCTAAGGGCTATATGGCAACAGGCTGGCTGACAGACAGCAAGAAGAATACCCGTTACTTTAATCCGTCTACCGGTTATATGACAACCAAGTGGGCAACCATCAGCAATAAGAAATATTATTTCTACAGCGGCAATGGTGTTGCAGCCAAGAGTACGTTTCTTACAGATTCCAAGAACGTGACCAGATATTTTACAAGCAAATGCTTTATGGCCACCGGCTGGGCAACAACATCGACAGCGAAGAAACGCTATTTTGACCCGAGCACAGGTGCTATGTATACAGGCTTCAGGAAGATTGGAAGCTATACATATTATTTCTATAAATCAAAGAAGTCCAAAGGCATTATGGCCACCGGATGGGTGTCCAATATTACCAGCGGAGTGAAATACTATTTTGACCCGTCTACCGGTGTTATGGCTACAGGAACCAAGACCATTGACGGAGTGCAGTACACATTCAGCAGTTCCGGAGTTCTTCAGTCCAGCGGCAGCAATCCGAATACAACAACTCCTTCAAGTTCCAGGACGATCAAAAATTTTCTGGCCAATGCCCTGAAACCGGTAGGACAGACGCTTTATGTATGGGGCGGTGGACATAACTGGTCAGATGCAACCAGAAAAGGTGTAAGCTCCAAGTGGAAACAGTGGTATGATAATAATTCAAGTTCTTATAACTACAGAAACTATATGGACCTCAGTGAATCTACAGAACAGAAGGGCCTTGACTGTTCCGGTTATGTAGGATGGTCTGTATACCAGATCATGCAGAGTAAATCAGGTGGAGTGAATTATACAACTGTTTCCGGAGATATCGGTTCCCTGTATTCTGGCAGGGGAATGGGAAGGATCATTTCCCAGTCAACGCTGTCAAGTTCAAACTGGAAACTTTATCCTGGAGATATCGGATATAACGATGGACATACATGGATGGTTCTTGGTCAGTGCGCAGATAAGAGTGTTGTGATTCTGCACTGTACGCCGAATGCAGGCGTTCAGATTTCCGGAACACCGACACCTAACGGAACTTACGGAAGCCAGGCGATCAAGCTTGCAGAAACCTATATGGCAAAATATCCGGGCGTATCCAAATATGATTACCATGAGTCCAGCGGTAATTACATCCGTAATGGAGCATATTTCAGATGGAACAGAAGCACACTTTCTGATCCGGATGGATACCTGAAGAAGACTGCAAATCAGATTCTTGCAGATCTGTTCAATTAAAAACAGGCTGCAACAGAAATATCAAAAAATTTTATTGAATCAACAAAAAGGGAGAACCGAAAATGCAAGGTTCTCTCTTTTTTAATGTCAAAATAATTAATAAATGTTACAAAGTTTTAAACTAATTGATAGAAAAACCTTGCAATCCAAATAACACTGTGTTAATATATAAAAAGATTGGAACAAGATATTGCAGAAATATTACATGAACTGCTGAGAATGAAATAACAGCAGAGACAAGTAAACAAACGACAGACACAGAGAACTGTCGGATAAATCAGAATTCAGAATCAGATTGCGAGGGTGAACAGTCATGAAGAAAAGAATATTATGTCTGACACTGGCGCTCATCATCAGCGGAGCACAGGTAGTCAGCGTAAGCGCAACAAGAGAAGATGAGGCAGCACTTCAGCAGGAAATGGATGCAACCAATGAACAGCTGAATGCGACTTATTCCAGATTGGATGATCTTTCCGCACAGAAATCACAGATTGAAGGCGAAATTTCCACTCTTGATGCCAATCTTGTAAACGTGATGGTTTCAATCCAGACACTGGAGGGAGACATCTCTAATAAAGAAGCTGATATTGCTTCTACCCAGACGAACCTTGAGAAGGCTAAGAATGCCAAGACCAAGCAGTATGAGGCAATGAAGAAGCGTATTCAGTATCTCTATGAGAAAGGTGGAGATGATGCATGGTTCCAGATGATGCTTAATGCAGAGAACCTGTCAGATCTTCTCACGAAAGCTGAGTACACACAGAAGACATATGAACAGGACAGAAAGAGCCTTGAGAAGTATTCCAATACCATTCAGCAGGTTGCCAACCTGGAAGCTCAGTATACACAGGAGAAGGCAGAACTTGAGGGAATGAAGCAGGAGTACGAGGCTGAGTCACAGAATCTGCAGGTACAGCTGGATGAGAAGCGTGCCACATCTGCGGATTATGACAATGAGATCGCTTATGCACAGCAGCAGGCTACAGACTATGCGAACCTTCTTGCAGAGCAGACAGCAGAGCTTCAGCGTCTGGAGGCAGAGCGTATCGCGGCAGAAGAGGAAGCGAGACGTCAGGCAGAAGCAGAAGCAGCTGCAAGAGCAGAGGCAGAGGCAGAAGCACAGGCCCGTGCAGAAGCAGAAGCACAGGCGCAGCAGGATGAAGAAGCTGACAGCGAAGAAGATGTGCAGTATGATGAGAACGGTGATGAGATCGTAAATACAGACGAGGACGCTGCTGAAGATGATACTGAGTATGTGGATGAAGATACAGACACAGCAGATGGAGAGAACGATGATACTCAGTATGATGAAGACGGTAATGCCATAACAGGCGATGAAACAGAAGATACCAACACAGACGATGCAGAAGCCAATACAGACGCGGATTATGATAACAGCGGAGATACTTCCGAAGATACTTCTTCTGACAGTGGAAGCTCTTCTTCCTACAGTGGCTCAGGTTCTTCTGTTGTAGATTATGCGACACAGTTTGTTGGAAATCCATACGTATGGGGCGGAACAAGCCTTACCAATGGTGCAGACTGCTCCGGTTTTGTACAGAGTGTATATGCCAACTTTGGCGTAAGCCTTCCGAGAACTTCCTATGAGCAGCAGAATGCAGGTACTGAGGTATCTTATGCAGATGCCCAGCCAGGAGATCTGATCTGCTATGGTGGACATGTGGCTATTTACATGGGCAATGGACAGATCGTACATGCATCCAATTCTCAGGATGGTATCAAGATCAGTAACGATGCGACATACAGAACGATTGTCTCTGTAAGACGTCTTGTATAATCACGAACCATATAAAATTTATTAAGATGAAGATATTGAACAGCCTGGCGGCATATTCCGCCAGGCTGTTTCTTATAAGGAAACAGTGAATTTATATCAGAAAAATCTGAAACAGTATTGACATATAATTAACAGGGTGTTATTATAATATCAGTATAATTCCATATTGAACATAGCAAGTGCTGAGGGCATCTGACAGTCATGGATTATCAGAAGCCAGCAGAAAAGGGAATCAGGTGAGAAACCTGAGCGATCCGGTCACTGTAACGGAGGAGTGAATCTCAGAATCCATTGTACCTATGTATGAGAAGGAGAGACGAGCCATGATCCCGGAGCCAGGAAACCTGCTTGTTATGGCGAGGTTAAACTTCCGTGTAAAGTGTAACAACCATTTCAGGGACTCCGCACCCCTGGGACGTTGTCTACTTTTTTACGAGAGTAGGCATTTTTTTATGGAATGCGCCTGTTCATATGAATTATACATGATTAAATGGCAGGCGATACTACTCCGGATACATTCGTTCCCTCCGCGCACTCATGAACGGATTATATTTCTACCCCGGGGTGGGATCGCTACCTCTTTTTTTACGGAAAAATTAAGAGAGTGCATGATCCGGGAGGAGATAAGAACCATGGAGAAACCATATTGGGAGGGAAAAGAATATTCCTATTTCAGCCACAAAAAATGCGAGTATTTTCCATGCCATAAAGGAGCAGATCCGGAAAATTTTAACTGCCTGTTCTGTTATTGTCCGCTGTATGCACTGGGAGATAAATGCGGTGGTAATTTCCATTTTACGGAAAGCGGAATCAAGGACTGCACTGCGTGTAAACTTCCTCACAGAAGAGAGAATTATGGATATATCACAGGAAAATATCAGGAACTTGCGGATATGATAAGAAAGCAGAGAGAGAATTCTCAGGCAGATGAGAAATGATAATAAAGAAAATATAATATAACCCGAAATAATAAGCTAGCTCGGACACATGGTAAAATGTGTCCGAGCTAGCTTTTTTTGGTTGTGAGTCAAACATGAATGTGTATTCGGATACATTTTATGTATATTCGATCTTACTGTTTTACCAGATCATCTGGTCTGCAGAAATACCTTCAATCTTGGAAGCTGATTGTTCAGAATCAGCTGTTCCGGGAACATGGCCTGATGAACAAATTCAGCAGCACAGGTAAAATCACCGATGTGTTCCGGACCGTGACTGTCACTGGAGAGCAGCAGCGGCAGATGATATTTGCGGCAGCAGCGGAGAATCTCATAACAGTTTTCTCTGGTATCACCACGGTAGCCATATGGAGCCAGGGAAGCTTCGTTAATTTCAAAGATTGTTCCGGTTTCTCTGGCAGTTCGGGCAAGAACATCATAATTTACCGGATAATGGGTGTTGTCGCTGTGACCGAGGACTTTGACACAGGGATTCTTCATGACATTGACAAAAGCTTCTGTGTTCTCGTCTCTGGTACCGGGACGGTAGTTCCAGGTATGCATGCTTGCGATGGCATAATCAAGTTTACATAATAATTCCTGATCCAGATCTACAGTTCCCTTCCGGTCCAGAATATTCAGTTCGATTCCGTAGAGCAGATCTACTCCGAAATGTTTTTTCGGAGAATAGGTAAGGCTCCGGAAATAGGAAGAAGTTCCGGCAGCCAGAGTTCCGGGACCGTGGTCTGTGATTCCGAGAAGCCGGAGGCCCTTCCCTGCGGCTGCCCGGGCCATATTGGTGATGGTGCATTCCGTGCCGTGGCCGCTGGCGATGGAATGTGTATGCATATCAGAAAGATACATAAATTTACACCTCTTTTACTGTTCATGAACATGTGACGGAATATCCGCTTGACTAAAGGAATTTCTATATAAATCCAAGTATGGCAGAACAGAAAAACAAAGTCAATAGAGAAAAATATAAAAACACGAAAAACAAATAGAACCAACGGGGTTCACCCAATAAAAACCACAAAAACAGCAAGAAACACATGTTGGATTTCGTTGACATCAAACAGGGGGTAAGGTATAATGAAATTACATGAGCACATAGCCGGACAGGAGCGGTTCTGGAAGCGTGGAGGCAGACAGATCACCAGAAACAACCGGTTATGAGAAAGGAGAATCATGGAGAAATTTCATATAGCAGATATCCCGAAAACAGACAGGATCACACATCTTGTGGATAATCTTTATGCCAAGATGCCGGTGATCGAATCTGCCAGAGCGAAACTGGTCACAGAGTCCTACAAGGAAACTGAAGACGAGCCGATCATCACACGCAGAGCGAAGGCTTTTGCCCATATCCTGCATAACATTCCGATCATCATCCGTGATGAGGAACTGATCGTCGGAAGCAGCACCCTGGCACCAAGAGGATGTCAGACATTCCCGGAGTATTCTTTCCAGTGGCTGGAGGATGAACTGGATACGGTGGCTACCAGAACTGCTGATCCATTTTATATTTCGGAGGAGACCAAGGCGGATCTTCGGGAGGTACATAAATACTGGAAGGGTAAGACTACCAGCGAGCTTGCGACTTCCTATATGGCTCCGGAAGCGATCCTTGCCATTGACCACAACATTTTTACACCGGGAAATTATTTCTACAATGGTGTAGGACATGTAACGGTTAAATATGAGGAAGTTCTGGCAATTGGTTATGAGGGTATCATTGCCAAAGCACAGAAAGAACTGGATGAAAGTAATGTGGGAGATGGTGATTATGCGAAGAAGTCACGTTTCCTGGAAGCAGTGATCTTAAGCTGCCAGGCTGTTATTGATTATGCGCATCGTTATGCAGAGCTTGCAGAGCAGATGGCATATCAGTGTCAGGATCCGACCAGAAAACAGGAGCTTCTCCAGATTGCGTCCAACTGTACACGTGTGCCGGAGAAAGGTGCCCGTAATTTCTATGAAGCCTGCCAGTCTTTCTGGTTCGTACAGCAGCTGATCCAGATGGAGAGCAGCGGACATTCCATTTCACCGGGACGTTTTGACCAGTACATGTATCCGTATTACAAGAGTGATATGGAGGCAGGTAATCTTACCAGAGAGTTTGCTCAGGAACTGATGGACTGTATCTGGGTAAAATTAAACGATCTGAACAAATGCCGTGATGCTGCATCAGCAGAAGGTTTTGCAGGCTACAGCCTTTTCCAGAACCTGATCGCAGGCGGCCAGAATAAAGACGGTGAGGATGTGACCAACGATCTTTCCTTTATGTGTATTCAGGCATCCATGCATGTGCATCTTCCGGCACCGTCTCTTTCTGTAAGAGTATGGAACGGATCTCCACATGAATTCCTGATCAAAGCTGCAGAGCTTACAAGAACAGGAATCGGACTTCCGGCTTATTATAATGATGAGGTTATCATTCCGGCGCTGCAGAACAGAGGACTTTCTCTTGCAGATGCCAGGGAATATAACATCATTGGATGCGTAGAACCGCAGAAAGCCGGTAAGACAGACGGCTGGCATGATGCGGCATTCTTCAATATGTGCCGCCCGCTGGAGATGGTTTTCTCCAATGGTATGGATAAAGGAGTCCAGATCGGTGTCAGGACAGGCGATGTCACAGAGATGAAGACCTTTGATGAGTTTTATGACGCATATAAGAAACAGATGGAATATTTTATTTCCCTGCTTGTAAATGCAGACAATGCCATTGACGTGGCACATGCTGAGAGGTGTCCGCTTCCATTCCTTTCCTGTATGGTGGATGACTGCATGAAACGTGGTAAATCCGTTCAGGAGGGAGGCGCTGTTTATAACTTTACCGGCCCTCAGGGATTTGGTATTGCAAACATGGCAGATTCTCTGTATGCGATCCGTAAACTTGTTTATGAAGAAAAGAAAGTTACCATGGAAGAGATGAAGGAAGCTCTGGCATGGAACTATGGCAAGGGTATTGATGCACAGTCTGCAGCAGATATTACTACAATTGTAATGCAGAAGCTTCAGGAAAATGGCATCGGTGTAAATGAGCAGACAGCCAAGGCTGTTATGACAGCAGCGCTTGGAGCAGAACCATCTCCGGAGAAAAAGGCAAGATTTGAAGAAATCCACAAACTGATCGATGAAGTTCCGAAATACGGAAACGATATTCCGGATGTGGATTATTTTGCAAGAGATGTTGCCTATACTTACACAAAACCACTTCAGAAATACAAAAACCCGAGAGGCGGACATTATCAGGCCGGACTTTATCCGGTATCCGCAAATGTTCCCCTTGGCGGACAGACCGGTGCTACACCGGATGGCCGTTATGCACATACACCAGTTGCAGATGGTGTTTCTCCGTCAGCAGGCAAGGATGTGAAGGGCCCGACAGCAGCAGCAACTTCCGTATCCCGTCTGGATCACTTTATCGTATCCAACGGAACACTGTTCAATCAGAAATTCCATCCGTCTGCACTTGCAGGAAGAGAGGGCCTGGAGAAATTTGTAGCACTGATCCGTGGATACTTTGATCAGAAGGGTATGCACATGCAGTTCAATGTTGTCGACAGAGAGACACTTCTGGATGCTCAGAAACATCCGGAGAAATACAAACATCTGGTTGTACGTGTTGCCGGATACAGTGCACTGTTCACTACGCTTTCCAGATCTCTGCAGGATGATATCATCCGAAGAACAGAGCAGGGATTTTAACCGGGGACGCGCAGCAGACGCAAGGAATTAAGAGGTAATTATGGACTATTTGGATACAAAGGGCAGGATCTTTGATATTCAGAAATATTCAGTACACGATGGTCCGGGTATCCGTACCATCGTGTTCCTGAAAGGATGTGTTCTTCGCTGCCGCTGGTGCTGCAATCCGGAATCACAGGAGTACCGGATCCAGAACATGAAAGTTCTGGGTGAGGACAAGGTGATCGGCCGTGATGTGACAGTTCGCGAGATGATCGAGGAAGTGGAGAAAGACCGCGCATATTATTATCGCTCCGGAGGAGGAATTACCCTTTCCGGTGGTGAATGTATGTGTCAGGCGGATTTTTCCAGAGATCTTCTCCGTGCGGCAAAAGAACGTGGTATTAATACCGCAATAGAGAGCATGGCATGTGCTCCCTGGGAAAAGATCGAACAGGTTCTTCCTTACCTGGATGTATATCTGATGGATATCAAACATATGAACCAGGAAAAACATAAGGAGTTTACAGGAAGGGCTAACGGACTGATGCTGGAAAATGCAAGGAAAGTTGCGCTCTACGGAAAAACCAGACTGGTGATCCGTGTTCCGGTTATTCCGACATTCAATGATTCTGTGGAAGAGATCCAGGCGATCGCCAGATTTGCGGCATCCCTTCCGGGCGTAAACAAAATTCATCTTCTTCCCTACCACAGACTGGGACAGGATAAATATGAAGGACTTGGACGCCCTTATTTAATGGAAGGAATTCTTCCGCCGACAGCAGAACATATGCAGATGTTAAAGAACGCGGTGCATGCGGTATGCGGTCTGGACTGTCAGATTGGCGGCTGAGAAACACGGGATTAAAGAGAAAAGATCCTCTGCAAACATACAACATAAAAAACAATAAAAACAACATAACAAACAACAAGAAACCAACACAAAACAACGGATTGCCCTTGACTTATTTTGTGGTATGGAGTAAAATGTTTTCAGAAACAAAATAGTGCAATCCAATGCTCAAGGAGGAAATTAAGCATGGTAAACGAGTTTGAAATCAAAAAACAGCTTTGCGACATCGGTAAAAGAATCTACAACCGTAACATGGTTGCAGCTAACGACGGAAACTTCTCCGTTAAAGTAGCAGAGAATGAGTATCTTTGCACACCAACAGGTGTATCCAAAGGTTTCATGACACCAGAGTTCATCTGTAAAGTAGATGGCAAGGGTAATGTAATCCAGGCTAACCCGGGATTCAAACCATCATCTGAGATCAAGATGCATATGAGAGTATATGAGAAGAGACCGGATGTAGGATCTGTTGTACATGCTCATCCGAACTTCGCTACCGCTTTTGCTATCGCAGGTATTCCGCTTGACAAGCTAATTATGCCGGAAGCTATCATCTTTCTTGGTGCAGTGCCAATCGCACAATACGGTACACCGTCAACAATGGAAATTCCTGAATCACTTGAACCATATCTTCAAGATTATGATGCAATTCTACTTGCAAACCACGGTGCACTTTCATTCGGTTGTGACCTAAACACAGCATTCTTCAGAATGGAATCAACAGAATTTTACGCAAAGCTACTTTTCTATGCAAGAATGCTTGGCGGTGAAAAGGAAATCCCTTGCGGTGAAGTTAAGAAACTTGTTGAACTTAGAAAACAATTCGGCGTTCCGGGTAAGCACCCTATGGAAAAGCTTTGTCCGGGTTGTTATGAAGGTGACGATACTTGCTCAATGTCACCGACAGAGGCTAATAAAAAGTACGGCGTAGAATCATCAGCCGCTTATCATGGTTTCCAACCGCTTCCTTCACAGGTTTGCCCGACTCCTTCATCATCAAATAAGGATATGGAAAGCCTTGTTGCAGAAGTAACAAAGAAAGTTATGGAACAACTTAATAAATAAGTAACGGAGAAACATCATGAAAACTATTGATGAACTTGTCGATGAGTTGGCAGTACGCCTTAACTCTGGACAAACCGTTAAACAAAAAAAAGTCGCAAAACCTGTTTCTGCTCCTAAACCGGAAGTGAAAAAAGAGTGTAAAAAACAATGTAAGTGTGGCGGAAATTGCAAACATGAAAGTCCACAAAAAATGACTATTGCTATGGCGAAAGAACTTGCCGAGGCAGTTGAAAAAGCGGCGACTATTTTGGGAGTTAAAGTAGTTGTTGCAATTCGTGACGAGGGTGCAAATCTTGTACTTCTTCACGCAATGGACGATAGTTACATAGCAAGCGTTCAGGCGTCACAGGATAAGGCTTATACAGCCGTAGCGCTGAAAATGCCTACACATATCGCACTTGATGAATCAAGAAGCGGTTCGCTTGACGGACTTACAAACGGAAACGGAATATTGCTGTTGGGTGGAGGTTATCCGCTTAGAACAGACAAAAAAATATACGGCGGAATCGGAGTTTCGGGCGGCACAAAAGAACAAGATACAACTCTTGCAATGGTTGCCGACGCGTACTTTAAAGCCCGATTCGCTTGAGGAGGTTGGAAAAGTTAATGGTAGATGAAAAGCAAGTAAGCGAAATCGTTAAAAACGTTATTGCCGGAATGGATATTTCATCATTCGATAACAAGCCTGCAAGAAAGCAGCTTGGTGTATTCGATACAATGGAAGAGGCCATTGCAGCTTGTAACAAAGCTTACACGACCTTTAGACATTATAATAAAGAACAAAGAGAAAATATTATAAAGGAAATCAGACGTCTTACTCATGAAGAGGCTGAACCAATGGCTAAGTTGGCTGTTGAGGATACTAAAATGGGTAATGTTTATCACAAGATTTTAAAGCATCACCTTGTTGCCGATAAAACTCTTGGTACATCTGACCTTGAAACCCGTGCACTATCCGGTGACAGAGGTCTTACACTTGTTGAGATGGCTCCGTTCGGAATTATCGGTGCAATCACACCGTCAACAAACCCAAGCTGTACAGTTATTTGTAACAGTATCTGTATGCTTGCAGGCGGTAACGGTGTTATATTCAATCCGCACCCGCACGCAAAGAGAATTTCAGCATATGCTGTTGACCTTGTCAACAGAGCTATTCTTGCGGCAGGCGGTCCGGAAAATATCGTATGTACAGTAAAAGAACCGACAAGAGAAACTTCTGCTAAGATGGTTAATGACCCATCAGTAAGAATGCTTGTTGCAACAGGTGGACCGGGCGTTGTTAAAATGCTGCTTTCAAGCGGAAAGAAAGCTATCGGCGCAGGCGCAGGTAACCCTCCTGTTGTTGTTGATGATACTGCCGACATTCCAAAGGCGGCTAAAGATATTATCGACGGATGTACATTTGATAACAATCTTCCTTGTATCGCTGAAAAAGAATGTTTCGTAATGAAAAATGTTGCGGACGAGCTTATTCAGAATATGTTGAAGAACGGTGCTTACCTAATCAATGCGGCACAAGTTAAACAACTTGAGGATGTTGTCCTTGTTTGGTCAAAGCCTAAAAAAGAGGGCGAACAGCCAAAACGTGTTATCAATAAGGATTGGGTTGGACGTGACGCAAAGAAGATTCTTGCTCAAATCGGTATCAATGTCGGTGACGATATTAGATGTATCATTTGTGAAACAGAGTTTTCACAGGCATTTGTTCAAACAGAACTTATGATGCCGATACTTCCTATCGTCAGAGTAGATACATTCGACGAGGCTGTTGAAATGGCTGTTAAGGCTGAACACGGCAATCGTCACAGCGCTCATCTTCATTCAAAGAATGTTGACCATATGACGCAATATGCAAAAGCAATCTGTACAACAATATTTGTTAAGAATGCTCCGTCATATGCAGGTATCGGCTTTAATGCTGAAGGTTGGACAACCTTTACTATTGCCGGTCCGACAGGTGAGGGTATCACTTCTCCGAGAAGTTTTACACGCCAGAGAAGATGCGTACTTTCAGACGCACTTAATATCATATAAAAAGGAGTGAAAACCTTGAATATAAACGAAAATGATGTAGCAAAGCTTGTACAACAGGTTTTGCAAGAAATGACAAGCGGTGCTCCTGCATCAGCTCCAAAAGCACAAGCAGCTCCGAGCGGTGACATTCCAAAGACTGCAAAAGTTGCTATGATGACAGAATTAAAGCACTTTGAAATTCAGGAATACCCAATCCCTGAGTTGGGTGATGACGATATTCTTGTAAGAGTTGAAGGCTGCGGTGTTTGCGGTACAGATGCTCACGAATATAAGAATGACCCATTCTCACTTATCCCTGTTGTTCTTGGACACGAGGGTACGGGTGAAATCGTAAAGATGGGTAAAAACGTTAAGAAAGACAGCGCAGGTAAGCCTTTAAACATCGGTGATAAGGTTGTTACTTGTATGATTTTCAAAGACGATCCTGATATTACAATGTTTGACCTTAATAAGCAAAATGTAGGCGGTGCAGACGTTTACGGACTTCTTCCTGATGATGACGTTCACCTAAACGGCTGGTACAGTGACTACATTCTTATCAGAGGCGGTTCAACAGTATTTAACGTAAGCGACCTTGATCTTGATTCAAGAATTCTTATCGAGCCATGTGCGGTTTTGGTACACGCTGTTGAAAGAGCAAAGACAACTAACATTTTGAGATTTAACTCAAGAGTTGTTGTTCAGGGATGTGGACCGATCGGACTGATCTGTATCGCAGTTCTTCGTACAATGGGTATTGAGAATATCGTAGCTGTAGACGGAGAGCAGAAGAGACTTGACTTTGCTAAGAGAATGGGAGCTGAGAAGTCAGTTAACTTCAAAGATTTCCAGGGAATCGATGCACTTGCACAGGGAGTAAAAGATGCATTCGGCGGACATGCTGCTGACTTCGCATTCCAGTGTACAGGAAATCCAAAAGCTCATGCAAATATTTATAAATTTATCCGTAACGGCGGCGGCCTTTGCGAACTTGGTTTCTTCATCAATGGTGGAGATGCTACAATTAAT
>ENA-OPDA01001164-OPDA01001164.1-human-gut-metagenome-genome-assembly--contig:-NODE-1164-length-17873-cov-3.362162_pt1 | contig 17873 bp, 14 predicted proteins | sample MGYA00241253_ERZ501486 | MGnify/ENA primary metagenome ERZ501486 (study PRJEB25962, sample SAMEA2042510) | human gut metagenome | biome: human gut; feature: human-associated habitat; material: faeces... | reverse complement strand
GATAAAGAAATAAAAATGTATGTAATAGATGCATATAAGATAGCAGAAGAAAGAGATTTAAAAAACATAGGAAATAAATTAAAAAACATATATGAAGAAGTAATGCACTCTAGCAAATAATAGAGTGTTTTTTTGTATAAGGCTTTTCAATTAAAAAAATAAAGTTACCTTTTGCAATTATTATTGCAATTACAATTACATCCATTAAATATAACACTTAGTATCCAAAATAATATAATAAATGGTAGGAATATAATAAATAATATTATGAATAATGGTAAAAAAATTAAAAATAATAGGAATAAACACCACATATTTTTCACATCCTTTAATTATTAAGATGCAAATAAAATAATAATAGCAATAGCAACTATACCAATTATTTGATATTTATGTTATACTCTAAATAGTCGTTTGGAGGTAATAAAATGGATTATAAGATTCCTAATCACGTTGCAATTATAATGGATGGTAATGGAAGATGGGCACAAAAAAGAGGATTAAAACGTACTAAAGGACATCAAATGGGTGCTAAGGTCCTAAAAAAGATATCTGAGTATGTTTATGATAAGAAAATAAAAGTATTAAGTGTTTTTGCTTTTTCAACAGAAAACTGGAAAAGAGATAAAGAAGAAGTAGATTACTTAATGGATTTATTTATAAAAGTATTTAAAGATAACTTTAAATCTATAAAAGAAAAAGGTGTTAAAATAGTTTTTTCAGGTGTTAAAACAAAACTTAATGATAAAGTATTAAAAGAAATGAAAAGGATGACTGAAGAAACTAAGAATAATAAAAATGGAGTATTTAACATCTGCTTAAATTATGGCGGTCAAGATGAAATAGTAGAAGCTACTAAAAAAATAGTAAGTGATGTAAAAGAAGGTAAAATAAAAATAGACGATATAAATAAAGATATGTATAACAGTTATTTATTTAATGATTTACCACCAATAGATTTAATGATAAGAACTAGTGGGGAATATAGAATAAGTAATTTTATGTTATGGCAAATGGCGTATGCAGAGCTTTATTTTACAGACGTTTTATGGCCTGATTTTGATGAAAAAGAACTAGATAAAGCAATTGATTCATTTAATAAAAGAGACAGAAGATTTGGAGGAGTAAAGAAGTAGATATGCTTCTTTTTCTTTTGCAAAAAAAAAGTAGAAACATATTTTGTTTCTACTTAATGTAACCATTGGTTTTAAATCTTTCTATTGTATCTTCCTTACTTGTTTCTCCAACTATTCTGTTTAAGGTTGTCTCTTCTTCTCCCTTTGTTATAAAAGCAATAGTAGGAGTACCAGATATACTTAGATATTCGTTAAATTCATTATATTCTTTTTTACTTAATTTACTATTATCTAAGTGATATATAGTTATTTTATATTCTTTTAAAACACTTTTTAAAGTAGGTAAGTAAGATATGCAGTGTGAGCAGTTTTCATTACCAACATAAAGAGCAAAGGTCTCTTTATTAGCCATTTTTTCTTTAAAATCATCAAGGGATATTTCTTTTATATATTTATCACTTGATGTACATCCTGTTAATAATATTACTAACGTAAATATAAGTATTATACTTTTAAAAATTCTTTTCATAAAAATCACCTGTAATAATTTTATCACTTATTTTTTTATTTAACAATAAAAATGTTTTGTATTAGTCGTTTTATGTCTATATTTGTTTAATGAAAAATAGGTATTCTTGTAAACTATCCGTAAATAAGTGGTTTACTTTTTTCTTTTAAATAGTTATAATTAGATTAATAAGGAGAGTGGATATGAAAAATATAATAGATTATTTTAAGGATAAAATATACTATATTATGGGTGGAACTATTATAGTAATTATTTTACTTGTATTAATTAGTTCTTGTTCTAGTTCTGGCGGAAGTTACGAGTCAATAGAACAAAAGATGGTTAGTGCTGCTAAAAATTATTATGCTTCTCATGAAAAGAATCTTCCGAAAGAGGAAAATGGCACTGTTAAAGTTACAATAAATACTTTAATAGAAGCAGAATTATTAAAAGAAGTAAAAGATCCAAAGAATAAAGATCAAGATTGTTCTGGGTACGTAGAAGTAACTAAAGTAGGAAAAGAATATTCTTATACACCATTTTTAGTATGTAAAGGCAACTATGAACCAAAATATTTAACGGACATAGTAAAAGAATCTAAACAAGATGAATATGGAAACGGTGTTTATGAAATGGGTGGCGAATACGTTTACCGCGGTGATGATGTAAAAAACTATGTATCATTTAATAATCAATTATGGAGAATAGTTAAAGTTGATAGTGAAGGGGATATAAAGCTTGTGTTAGCTAATTATACTGAGGATACCTATTCTTGGGATGATGCATATAATTCCGATGAAAAACAGTATTTTGGAATAACCACGGATTACTTGCATACGTCCATTAGAAAGAGTTTAAATGACTACTATAAAACTAATTTTGATAAAGATGCAAAAGCTAAAATAGTATCAAAAAACTTATGTGTCGGAAAGTATGATGTTGATGATGAGACAACAGATGCTTTTAATGTGGAAAAAGAATGTTCAATAATTAAGGAAAATGAAGTAATAGGTCTATTGGTTCCTACTGATTATAAAAACGCGAGTTTAGATTCAGGTTGTATATATTTGGATAATTATGAATGTGGTAATAGAAACTATTTATCAAATGATGAAGAATTTAATAGTTGGTTATTAAATAGTACATCTAAAGACACATATAATGTTCTTTCTTTATACAATAGTGAAATTCAACTGTCTAGAGCTTCAAATCTTAATCGTCTTAATTATGTTGTGAATATTTCAAGTAAATCAATTGTTGCGTATGGAAAAGGAACTCACAGCAACCCATATATAATTAAATAGTTAAGGGTCTGTGTAAAAAAACGTATGATTAAGTTGACAAATAATAGAAAATGATATACAATTTTACTATAATATAAGGAGGAAATTATGGGAAAATTAGGTTTATTCTTTTTAGCAACAAAGGGATGTTCTATTGGTAATCCGCCAGCAGATATTAGCGGTTTTATGAGTGTGTTTAGACTTGTAATAACTGTTATACAATATGCTGTTCCAGTTGCTTTAATATTATGGGGTTCAATTGATTTGTTTAAATCAATAACTACTGGTAAAGACGATGAAATTAAGAAAAAACAAACTTTGTTATTCAAAAAAGTTTTGTCTGCGGTAATAGTATTTTTATTACCATGGTTAATATTTACTATAATGAGCCTTTTAGGTGTTTCATTTGGAGAGTGTTACAAAAATTCTAAGCCAGGAATTCCAAATATCGGTTCAGAAACAAAATAAAAAGCATAATTTAACTAAATTATACTTTTTTTTTATTGGAAAAAATGATATTATTATACTATAAAGTTAGGTAGGTAGATAAAATGAAGAAGATAACTATATTTTTAATGTTAATTATATGTTTGGCTGTTTTGTTTCCTGTAAGGATTAGTGCAAAAAATAATTTTGATGATAATAGTGTTTATATTTTAGCGGATAATAAAGCAACTACATCTTCGACTACTAGTGAGTATATAGCAAAAAGTGATGTAGAGAAAATAGTAGGAACAAACAGTGCTATATGTGAGGAAGGCAGTTCTCTTAAAGCTTTTTTTGATCAATATTGGAAGATTATTGTTATAGTTTCTCCAGCGCTAGTTATATTAATGACTTCTATTGATTTTTTTAAAGCAATAACATCATCTGATGCTGAACGAATAAAGAAATCTGCCAATGATGCTTTTAAAAGGGCATTAGCTTTTGTTTTGCTACTATTTTTACCGTTCATTATAAATACCGTATTTGGATGGTTTGGGTTAGATTTGTGTTTGTAAGGGGGATATAATTATGATGATACTTAATTTATGGGGTGAAATAAGGGAACTATGTTTGCGACTTGATATGGTTGCATTTTCATTTATTGATAACATATATTCTTTATTTAATGCTATAGCAAGTGAAAGTTTAATAACAAATACTGTTATTAAACAAGTTTTGAATAATGTTTATGTTTTAGTTGGAATATTTGCATTTTTTAGAATAGCTATGTTATTGATAAATTCAATAATTAATCCGGATGCTCTAAACAAACAAGGTGCTGGTTTAAGTAAAATATTTGTTAATACTGTAATAATGTTGGTTTTATTGGTATTTACACCAACATTATTTCAGATGTCTAGAGATTTTGCCTCCGCAGTTGTTAGTGGAAATTATGTGCAAAAATTATTTATTAACGTAAACGATAGTGAAAATACACTCGAACCTGGCAAAGAAATGCAAAGAATTGCTATAGGTGCAGTTATTACTAAAGAAGATGGAATCACATGTGGTGCTGGAAGTGGTGATTGCGATAAAGCTGTACAATGCCTTAATAATATAAATAGAGTAGATCCTCAGGGCGACAAAGAATGTGTTACAAAAAAAGGTGTTGCTTGGGGAAAACTTGCTGATTATAATGGTGTTAGAGAAAAGGTGGACGGCGATAAAGTTTATGTCTATAATTATAAATTATTGGTTTTAACTGTGGTAGGTTGGTTAATAACTTATGTGTTGTTATCATTTACTTTTGATGTAGCTAAACGTATGATAGAGTTAGCAGTACTAGAAATAGTGTCGCCTTTATTTATTGCAACAATAGTTGACCCTAAATCAATGCAATCAGGACCATTTAAAAAATGGCTTAAAACGCTTGGCAATAGTTATGCAAGTTTATTTTTAAGAATAGCAGCTATTTCTATTATGTTATTATGTGTTAGACTATTATCTAAGTGGAAACCTTCAGCAGAAGTGGGAGGCGTTGGAAAATTAATAATTTTAATAGCTTTCTTAATTTTTGTAAAACAGTTACCAAAATGGTTTAGCAATATGCTTGGTATGGATGGTGATGGTACCGGCTTAGGAAGTTTGGGAATAGGTAAAAAAATTGGGGGTGCTGCATTAATAGGAGGCGCTGCAACCACACTTGGCCATGGGCTTTCAGGTGGTGCAGCAGCAGCCGCAGGTAATGCTTTTGCTGCTGCAAGAGATAATAGAATAAATAGAAAGAAGAATAAAAATAATGCTGATTATCTAGATAAGGAGAATGGAGTAGGATCTAAGTCAGGTCGAAAAAATATACGTGATAGGGCTGTTCAAGAAGCTGCTGCTGAAGGTAAAGGAAGATTTTCTCAGTGGAAAGCTGGTCGCAAAGCTGTTAATGCTGAAAAAGCAAGGCAGAATGCTAATTATGGTCAAAGACTTGCCGGTGCTATGGCGATTGGAGCTATAGAAGGTGGTAAGGTAGGAGCAAAAGCTGAAAATCTTAAAGGAGCTTTTTCTGCTGGCAAAGGTGTTATTGGTACTAAAGATGGTAAATCTTTAGGTTTACAAGGCAAAGGTATAGGTACAATCATAGCTGGAGGTCTTTCTGACGTATATAATACAAAAACAGATAAGGTTTTTGGTGATAGTACAGTAAGACGTGAGCAAAGAGAAGCAAGAGAGTTGGAACAAAAAAGATCAGATTTTGTTAATCCAAAATATAGAAATTCGATGGTAGATAACTCGAAAGCTAACGGATATGACTTGGTAGGTGCATTGAAACAAGGAAATTATAACGCTTTATCATCAGAATTTGATAAATATGGAATCACTAGCATGGGTGATGTTAGAGATACATTAGCTACGTTAGCTATGAAACCTAATTGTAAAATTACTGGATTTAATGCAATCAATGATAAGGAACATGAATTAACTTTATCGGATGGCTCAACTATGAATATCATTGGTAATGCCGGAAAAGTATTTAATGATGGAGGACAAGCTAATATTGAACAAATGTATTTGAATAGAGGTAATCAAGTATTATCAGAAAGAGAACAATATAATAATGCTATTAGTAGCATACAAAGTGCTATTAATGAAGCTGTATCTGCCAATGCTTCTCTAAGAGCTTTCAGCGTAAATATGCCTGACGGTGGAAAGATAGATTTGTCATTTAGAAGTATTAATGAATTAAGTTCAAAAATAGCTCAATCAAAGTCGGTTGTTGATGCAGGTGCACCAAATTCACAGGATTATCAAAGAGACGGAACTGTAGACAAAGAAGCTTTTTCAAGAGCTCAATTGAATTTCCAAAACAATTATGCTATATATGATTCGCTTACTAGTAATCAGTCTGTTATACAAGATAATCTTAAAATAGCGGATGCTAATGATAAAGCTATTGGAGATAATCAAACTAAGATAGAAGAACTTAAAAAAGCTATTAAAGATAATAAAATGGATGAAGTTGTTGAGGCATTAGCTTCTGCTGTTAAAGTTAATAATGTAAATAATATTGAAGGAATAAAAGAAGGTGTAAGTAGAGAAACTTCTAAAAGAGCTGAAAGAATTAAAGATTCGAAAGAATCTGGTAAAAAAAGTGAATAGAAAGGGGAACTTGTTTTATGAATGGAAATCAGTATTTAATTGCAGCGAATTCAAAGAGAGGACAACTCATATTTAATATATTTAGACCAATAGATTTATATATTGCTTTAGGTGGTGGAGCAGCGACAGTAATTTTATTCCTTGTCATTAGTCCGAGTAGTTTACTGACTGCTGCTTTGACTTTAATGCCTCTTGCGGTCTGTGCATTTTTGGTTGTTCCAATACCAAACTATCACAATGTTATGTGTGTGCTGGGAAATGTATATAAATTTTATTTTGTTGAAAGACAGCAGTTCAAATGGAAAGGATGGTGTGCTAAAAATGAGTTCAAAGACTAGTGCTACTACTGAAAGCTTTATGCCTGTTAAGGCAATTGTTAATAATATGATAGAACTTGATAATGGCATGAAAGTTGCTGGTGTTAAGATATATCCTAAAAATATATTTATTCTTGAAGAAAATGATCAATTTAATGTTATTGATAGTCTAAAAGATTTATACAATACAATTGATTTTGAGTTTTGGACGGTAATGACTGATAGACCTGTTGATATATCCGTTTATATAGCTCAACTTCAAATGATGTATAACCAGGCCCAGAACCCGATAATAAGAAAGTTAATTAATCAGGATTTGAATAAAGCTAAAGATTTTAGTGATAATGTTTCAGATGTTGAATTTTACATTCTATTTAAGGAAAAGAATGTTGAGGTTGTACAAAAGAAAATTAGATTAATAATTAATGGTTTGGCAAACGCAGGACTAGCCTCTAGTCAAGCTAATAATGATGATTTAAGAAGCATTTTAGATAACTTCTTAAATGGTGGTCAAAAAACTGAATTTGGGACGGTGTTGGTATAATGAGTAATATTAATATAAAAAAGGAATTAGCACCTAAGGGGTTAGATTTTAAACCTTCAGAATTTGTTATCAGTGATAAATGGTGTACAATACTTACTATTGTTTCATTTCCTAAGTGGATAACTCCAGGTTTCTTATCAGGATTATCAAATGATTCAGGAGTAAAAATTGTTATAAAACAAATACCATTACCTTTTTCTGTCATGGCAAAAATGCTTAATAAACAATTAGCTGAAATTAAGTCTAATTATGAAAAAGAAAATGATAAAACATTACAAGAACAATTGAGACAAGATTATGATTCATTAAATGATTTCATACAAATGATTACTAGTAGTCAATCAAGAATTTTTGATTTTCAAATGCACGTTGTAATAACTGCTGATTCTAAAGAAGAACTTGACAACAGAAAGTTGCAAGTAAAGAATTATTTGGAGTCAATGGAATTAAGAGCAATACCACTTAGATTTGAACAAAAGAAAGTTTTAAAGTCGATAATTCCAATTTTTCCAAAGCAAGATATTGAAGAACAAATTGGAACACCAATTACATCTCCAACAATAGCTGCAATGTATCCATTTGTATTTGATAGCTTAAAAGATCCAGGAATGTCTTGTTTACTTGGAACTGATTTTTCAGGCGGAGTTGTTTTATTTAATCAATTCTTATATCAAATAAGAAAAGAGCACAATAGAAACAATGCCAATATGATAATTCTAGGTACATCTGGATCAGGTAAATCAACAGCTGCAAAACTATTACTTAGAACTCATGTTAGAAATGGTTATAAATTAGTTGTAATTGATCCAGAAGGTGAACTAGAAGAAATGACGTCTAGAATGCAAGGCGATTTTATTGATTTAGGTAAGGGTGGACAATTTGGTATGATTAATCCACTTGAGGTCATTTTAGAGGCTGATGATGAAGAAATAAGAGATGGTTTAGGTTATACGGTTCTTACTAAGACACTACAATTTTTAAAAGCTTTTATGAAGTATTATGATCCAACTATAACTGAAGATGTTCTTACTATGTTTAGTGAAATTGCTCAATTGACATATCAACGTTTTGGTATTTCTTTTGAAACGGATTTTTCTCGTATGTCATCTGAACAATACCCAACATTCTCAGATTTATATGAAACATTAGTAAGAAGATTAGAAGCTTATGGAGATCAAATTACTCATGAAAGAGACATATTAGAAAAACTAGAGCTTAAAATAAGACCATTGGTAAAAGAACTTAAATTTTATTTTGATGGAAAAACTACAATTCATCCCAATTCAAAATTTATAGTATTTAACATAAGAGATTTGATGAATGCTGATGAAAATATTAGAAATGCATTATTCTTTAATATTCTTAAATACGCATGGAGTCATTGTTTAGATAGTACTATAAATACCGTATTAATGGTTGATGAAGCACATATTTTATTATCTGGTAATAATACAATAGGAGCTGATTTCTTGGCACAAATTCAAAGACGTGCAAGAAAATATAATAGTGGTACATTATTTATAACACAACAACCTAGTGATTTTGCTGCGCCAGAGGTAATAACCCAAGGTAAAGCAATATTTGATAATGCTTCTTATTATCTTGTTATGGGACTAAAAAAGCAAGCAGTAGAAGATTTAGGTTTGCTTATTGATTTAAATGAACAAGAAAAAGAAAGCATAAAGAAATATAATCAAGGTGAAGCTTTATTTGTATGTGGAAGCAGAAGAATGAGAATAGATGTTACTGTATCTGAAGCAGAGTTAGATTCATTTGGCTCTGGTGGAGGGTTATAAGAGATGCTTATGCATCTTTTTTTTTGATGTTTATTATGATATAATTTATTTGTGTATTATAGGTGGTGCTTATATGGATTCTAGTAAAAATAACAAAAATATAAAAATTAAAAAAGTTGATGATGTAGAAGATTTAAAAATAGATGATTTTGAACTTAAAGACGTTAGTTTTGATATGGATGTTAAAACTGATTCAGAACCATCAGTTCAAGTTACAAATTCAGAAAATAAATTGAATGATATGCAAGATGTTTCTGACTCTAAAATTTCTGATAATGGTATGTTAACTGATTCTTCATCTGATGGTAATTTAAGTTCTTCTGATATGGTAAATTCAACAGATGATTTTCAAAATGATGATATTTTGGATTCTAATATGAGTGATACATCGCAGCAAGATTTTGACAATGATGGTATCGATGAGTTAGAACAAAATTTAACGAATATTGATGACAGAAGTTTAAAAGAAAAAGCACAGGATTTAAAAGAAGACATTAATCAAGCTAAAGAAAATTTAGAAAACGCTAAGAATAAAATAGAAAAATTACCAGAGAATATAAAAAATAAAAAGGAAGATATTCAAAGGAAAGCAAATAAAGCAAAAGAAAATATTCAGAATCTGCCAGAAAATGCCAGAAAAAAAGCTGATGATGTTAAAAATCGTGCAAGGCAAGCTAAAGAAAACATTCAAAACTTTCCAAAAAATAAAGATGAATTAGCTTCGGCATTTAAAGATAGATTAAAAAAATCTGCTGGAAAAGCAAAAGAAAAAGCAAGAGATACCGCTAATAGGGCTATAGAAAACGGCAAAGAAAATTTAAAAGACAGAATAGAAAATAGTAAACCAGTTAAAACTGCAAAAAAGGCTAAAAAAGCTTATAACAATACTAAAAAAGCTATTAAGACAACAAAAAAAGCAGCAAAAGCAACCGCAAAAGTAGCAAAGCAAGCAACAAAGGTAGCAGCAAAAACAATTCAGGGATTAATAGATTTAATTGTGGCTACATTTCCAATAAGCCTTATAGTTATTTTAGTAGTGGCTTTAGTTGCTATAGTTATAGTAGTAGCTGTTGCAGTAGCACCTGGAAAAGATGATATAAAAGATTCTTATGAATCTGAAAATTATTCTGAAAAAGATATTAAAACACTTGGTAAATTAAGAAATTTATACCAAAAATATCCAAATTCTGATGCAGCACTTGCGATGGTTACGGTGGTTTATCCATATTATGAAACATTGCAAGATGGGAGTGTAACATACTATATAAATACAAATAATAAAAATTGGGATCCTTCCAAGACTTATAAAGATTATCAGGATATTTCTGATTATGAGGATAAAGATGAATCAGAAGACGAGGAGGATTGCAAAGACGACGAATGTGATACAGCAGTTGGTGATGATGTGTACTTGGAGTTATTCAGAAAATGGTCTTATAGGCGAAAATTTAAAAAATTATTAAAAAAATCTAATTCAATGTCAGAAGATGAATTTACCGAATATTTAAAAAATGATTATTTTAAATCTGAATCTGGATACAAAGCCCTATTTAATTTTGTAGATGAAGATAAACAAAATGCATTTGCCGATGCAATAATCGAAGATTTAAAAGAAAAGAAAAATTATTTTAAGAACTATATATACGATGTTGTTGTTTGTTCAAATTCGTCTACGACTTTAGGATATTCTTATGCCGGTGATATAATACAGGGAGAAGCAGTTGTTGTATTAAAAGATTCAGCGTCAGGAAATTTTTCAACAATTAAATCGGCAAGTTCATTATATGGAACTGAAGATTTAACATTAGATTTAAAACGTTATGTAATGGGAGTAGCGTATGGAGAAGTTGGAGATGGAGTTAAACGAGAGGCTGAGGCGAAAGCTGTTATGATAACAGCAAAAAGTTTAGTATTAGGCCGTACTGGACCTGGTTCTAGTGATGTTGGTAAGGGATTTAAGCCAGATTATTCCGATGGTAAAACAATATTTTACATGAGAGCTAGTACAGCTGACCAAGATTTCTGCGACGTTTACGAAGGCTGTAAAAGTGGAAGTCGATATGCTAAAGAACTTCAAAAGAATTCTTATAACAGTGAAACATTAAGAAATACAAAATCAGGATTAGATGCTGAGTCTTTAGCTAATTTAGAAAAGTGGTATGATGAAACTGCTGGTGAATTTATATATGATAGTAAAAACAAGGCATTTGCAGGTAATCAGTATGATGATTACAATTCATATTGTAAGGTTGGATCATGCTTATCTCAAACTAAAGCAGCTAGTTTAGATAAACAAGGCAAGGATTATACGGATATTTTATATGGTTCTCAAGGTGCATTTTCTGATTCGAAGTTTGAAAAATTTGATATGGAAACTAAAACACTTAGCAAAGAAAGTTCTAGTTGTGAAGCTTTAACTACAAATGGGCAATGTGGTATATCAGACGATAAATTTATATATTATTCACAATACGATGAAAAATGGAAAAATGATACTTTTTGTGGAAGAACGGTTGAGGCATGTGGTCAAGGTGGATCGGCTACAATCGGAGAGGCAGCTTGTGGAGTAACATCAATGTCTATGGTAATCGCTAATTTAACTGATGAAACTTCTATATTGCCAACAGATACAATGAATGAAGCTAAATCTGGAGGCTATTGTGGTTGCAAAGTAAGTGGAACTGATTCAGGATATTTTAAAGCAGCAGCTGACAAGCACGGCTTAACTTATAAATCGATGTCTGTTGATAAAAAAGGAATACAAGAAGCATTAGAAATACTAAAAAGTGGTGGATTAATAATAGCAAACGTTGGTAGTGCAAGTCCATTCACACGAGGAGGACATTACATAGTTATTCGTAAAGTAGATGGAGAAGGTAATGTTTATGTTGGAGACCCATCACATCCAAATTTCTTTAAAAATCCGTATGATATTAATGATTTTGTTAATAAAGGTTGGATAACATATGGATGGTGGGGCTTTACAAGTGGCAAATCGGTAGAAATTGTTAAAAATTATTGTCAACCAGAAACAAAAAATACAGGAGAAAAAGGTGATGCAACAGGAATGTTTATACGCCCAATAAAAGGTAATAATGCTTGCAATTCCTATCCTACGTATTCATCTGGTAGTTGGCATGGAGGTGGAGATATTCCTACTCCAACTGGTACATCTGTTTTAGCAGCAGATGGTGGTACTGTTGAATCGGTTAAATACTTAAGTTATAGTTACGGACATCATGTTGTAATTAATCATGGCAATGGTTATAAATCATGGTATGCACATATGTCTACAATATCAGTAAAAAAAGGTGATAAGGTTTCACAGGGACAGGAAATAGGAAAATCAGGTAGCACTGGAAATTCAAGTGGTCCACATTTACATTTTGAAGTTAGAAAATCTCCTTATAGTCATACTCAAAACACTATAAACGTTTGTAATTATATAGGTAAAAATAAAAAATATGCAAATTAAGAAGGAAAATAAAATGAAAAAAATATTTTTAGTACTTTTAACATTATTGTTAACAGGTTGCAGTGCTAATGTTGATGTTAATATTCATAAAGATTATTCAGTAACTGAAAAAATTTCAATATTTGAAAATAAAGAAAATATAGATGTAGAAAATTCCTCGTATGAACAATATGTTAGTGATTTTAAAGAGTTTGTAATTCAAAATTATAATCTATCCGGATACAAATATAATAGTACTTTTACTGATAATACTATTAGTGGTACAGCCATAAAGAAGTATGATGATATTTGTGACTATTTTAAAAATTCACCATCAATTACAAACTTCTTTAGTAATGTTAGCTGTGTTCATAAATCTGGGTATTACAATATAATAGCTAGTAGTAACTATTTTAAATGTGATAATAACTGTATTGAGAATCCTGATATTGATAATATTTCCTTAAATTTAACATTATCTCAAAAAGTAATTGAAAGTAATGCAGATGAAAAAAATGGTAATAAATATACTTGGAGATTTTCTAATGATTCTGACAATAAATTTAATTTAAAAATAAGAGAAAATATTATTAATAAAGCAGTTAATAATACATCAGATACAACTATTAAGATGTTATTAGTTATATTATTAATTATTATAGTTATTTCCATATTTTCTTATGTTTTTTATAAAAAATATAAAAAGAATAGAATCGAATATTAAAAAGGAGATATTATGAAAAAAATAAAAATCATTGTATTTATATGCTTTATGATTTTGCTAACTGGTTGTAGTGTCGAATCAAATGTTGTTATGAATGAATATGGAAAAGTAAAAGAAAATGTGATTATATCAGAAGAGTTATCAAATCTAAGCACAAATGAAAAAAGAGCTGAAACAATTCTAAAATCAACTTTGAATAAATATAAAGTAGCTTTAGATTCTAGAGAGTATAGTTATGATACCAAAATAGAAAATGATAAAGGAGTTGTAAAGTTTACAAATAATTATAACAATATAATGGATTATTTTGAAGGAACGGTTTTTTCACAATATGTATATAGGCAAATGAAATGGACAGAAACTGATGAATATTATGAGATAAGTAACGTTTCTGAACATATAACATATTGTGAAGATTGTAGTGATTGGCCAGCGTTACCAGACATAAAGGTAAATATAACTCTACCTGTTTCTGCTGCAGAACAGGATGCTGATGAAGTAAATGGAACTACTTATACGTGGATCTTTAATAAAGATACTCCGGCATCAAAGACATTTTATCTTAAGATAAACAAAAATAATTTAAAAGAAAGAAAAAATGTAGTTAAAAAAAAGAAAAGGCAAAAAAAAGCACTTTCTTTGATATCCAAGATTTTAATTGTTTTGATGTTTCTAGGAATTTTAATGCTAATTATAAAGTATTTGATAAAAAAGTATAAAGAAAATAAAATAGAATATTAGCAAAAATTATATCAAATACGTTAAATATTTGGTATAATATTTTTATATAGATAATTATTCTAGTTTTATTTAAGGGGAGGCTTTAATATGAAGCTAAAATTTAGAGCAGAACACAAAGATTTTGTAGCTTATGCATGGGCTTGTTTATTATTACTTGTAGTTGTAGCTTTATGTGTTGTTAATATCTATCATGTTACAGAATCAAGTTTAGAATTAGAAGGTAATCACATAGGATTTACTTTTAATTTTATACCAGCGTTTTTCCCACCTAGATTGGGATATACAATTCTTTTTTGGATAATTGCAGTTGTTGCTTTAACAGCAAGCGTATCAAGTAAGTTTTTTTCAATGGAAAAAGGCTTTGGAATAGTACAAGGTAAAAAAGAAGATGGCTTTGGTAGATTTGCTAAGGAAGATGAATATAAAAATTTCAAAGATGTAGAGCCTGTTGAACTTACGGCAAAGGAAAGTACGGCAGCAGGTTTTCCACTTGTTTACGATAAAAAGAAAAATTTAGTATACGTAGATAATGGAGAAGCACACTCGCTTGTTATTGGTGCTACTGGTTCTGGTAAAACTCAAATGATAATTAATCCATTAGTTAATATTTTATCTAAAAAGGGTGAATCAATGGTTATTACCGATCCTAAGGGTGAAATATTTGAAAAGAATGGTGAAATGTTAAAGGATTTAGGATATGACGTTATAGTAGTTAACTTCCGTGATCCTCAAAATGGTAGTTGTTGGAATCCTTATACATTGCCATATAAGTATTATAAAGAAGGTAATCAAGATAAAGCAAATGAACTTTTAAATGATATGGCTATTAACATAGCAACTGATGAGAAAGCTGATGATCCTTTCTGGACTAATTCAGCAGCTGACTATTTAACAGGATTGTCTCTTGGAATGTTTGAAGATGCACCAGAAGATGAAATAAGTATTTCAACGGTAAACTTAATGATAACGGTTGGTGAGGAAAAAGTTGGAGCATCAACTTACATTAAGGAATATTTTAAATTTAAAGATCCAGCAAGTCCTGCTGCAATTAACGCATTAGGAACGGTAAATGCACCACAAGATACTAAAAACTCAGTACTTTCGGTATTAAAACAAAAAATAAAAGTGTTTGCTGTTACTCAAAATTTAGCAGAAATGTTATCACGTAGTGATTTTGATATGGAAACAATAGGTGAGAGAAAAACAGCAGTATTTATGATTATACAGGATGAAAAAACAACGTATCACGCACTTGCAACAATCTTTGTAAAACAATGTTATGAATCATTAATTGCAGTTGCACAAAGACATGGTGGTAAGCTTCCTGTTAGAACAAACTTCTTGCTTGATGAGTTTGCTAACATGCCTAAGTTTAAAGATATTACAACAATGATTACGGCAGCTCGTTCAAGACAAATAAGAATGACAATGATCATCCAAAACTTTGCACAGTTAAAACAAGTTTATGGTAATGAAGATGCTGAAACAATTCGTGGTAACTGTGGTAATATTTTATATTTGTTAACCGGTGAATTATCAGCGTTAGAGGAGATAAGTAAACTATGTGGTGATAAAATAGTAAAAGTAGGTAAGGATAAAAAAGAGGAAACAAGACCACTTATTACTGTTACTGAACTTCAAAGATTTAAGCAAGATGAAGTACTTATTTTAAAACATCGTCTTCCGCCACTTAGAACAAAGTTCTTACCATTTTGGAATACTGATTTCGGATATGGTAAAAATAATGCTGAAGTTCCACCTGCTAAGGTGACTTCTCATGAACAAAGAAAAATAAAATTATTTGATATAAGAGAATTTGTTAAGAAGAAAAAAGAAGAAAAGAGAAATGAATTATTTGGTGGTAGTGGGGCAGCAAATCCATTTGGTGGAGGTATGACGCCTAACCCGTTTGGAGGAAATGCAAATCCTTTTGGGCAATCACCATTTACATCTCCATCAAATCCAAATCCTTTATCAGCCTTTGGTGCTACTACTAGCATGCCATCAGCACCTTCACCACTTAATTCAGCCTCATCATCTAATAATAGTAGTGATGACTTAGATATTGATGCTATGATGAAAAAGATTGATGCTAGAATAGCAGAGTTAGAAGAAGAAGAAAAAAGAGAAAAAGAGGCTGAAGATAACGAACTTAAAGCATCAGAACAAAAGATGGTTGAAGAAAAAACTACTGATGTTAAAGACAGCAATGATAAACCAAGTTTAAATAATTCAACTATGGATAGTAATAAACTTGAATTTCCTTCATTTGATAGCAAGGATATATCAAACTTTGGAAATACAAATAGTGAAGCAAAACATGATATGTTTGATGATATGATTGAAGATTTATCTTTTGATGAACCTATTGATAAAAACGATGCTATCAAAGATGAAAATATCTTGAAGGATGATAAATCAGAAATTAAGGCTGAAGAGCTCATAAACAAGCAAGCTGATGATAAAAATGGCAAATCTAATGTTTATAGAAATACTGAAGAAATAGATAAAATTATGAATACAAAAGATTCTTCAAAAGATGATGATGATTTCTTTGATGAATTCTTTGAATAAAAGCACATTAACGTTGTGCTTTTTTTCATATATTATAATGGTGATGTTATGCAAATTAAAATTAACGAAATAAAGAATAAAAAAAATATAATAGATATAAGAACAAGATTTGAATTTAATGAATTTAATATTGGAGGAAGAAATATTACAAGAATTAATTTACTTAGAAATCCAGAATATTATTTAGATAAGAATAATACATATTATATAGTTTGCAATAAAGGAACGGAAAGTTTATCTTGCACTAAAATACTTAATGCTCTTGGATATAATTGTTATAGTGTAGCAGGAGGAATTGATGATTTGAAGAAACTTTAAGGTTTCTTTTTCTTATTGCAAAATATGACAGTTTTTTTAAAAATAATTCATATAATAGATGGCTAAACAAAAGAAAGGAAAAACACAAGAATTATTATAAGAAAATAAAAAACGAATTAATAAATAATGAAGTATATAAGAAAGTAAAAGATTATTCAAAAAATAGAAGTGATTTAAATACGTATTACAAAGTTGGTAAATTATTAAATGATGCTGGAAAAAGTTATGGAGAAGGAATTATAAAGAAGTATTCTATGAGATTAGAAATAGATTTAGGGAAGAAATATAACGAAAGAACTCTTAGAAGATTTAGACAGTTCTATAATTTATTTAATAAACAAAAATGGTCTCCACTGGGGACCAAATTATCAATTAGTCACATAAGACAATTGTTTAGTTTGACTGATAATAATGAGATAAATTATTATGCTGAACAAATAGAAAAAAGGAATCTTTCAAAAAGACAATTAGAAGAAATAATTAAGAATAGTGAATATGAAAGGTTACCAATTGAAACAAAGAACAAACTTATGAATAGTGAAAAAATTAATGTAAAAGATTTAGTGCCAAATCCTATTTTAATTAGGAATAAAAATAATATAGAAATAATAACCGAAAAGGCACTTCATCATCTAATATTAGAAGATATTGAATCATTTATGAAAGACCTTGGGAATTCATTTAGTTTTATTGGTAGCGAATATAAAATCAAAATAGGTGACAGAAATCACTATATTGATTTATTGCTTTTCAATATAAAATACAATTGTTATGTAGTAGTTGAATTAAAAGTAACAGAGTTTAAGGTAGAATATATTGCGCAAGTTCAAAAATATATGAATTATATAGATAAAAATGTAAAAGAAATAAGTAATAATTCTACTATTGGAATATTAATATGTAAGAGAGAAAATGAATTTGTAATCGAATACTGCTCAGATGATAGAATTGCTGTTAGAGAA
>ENA-OPDA01001159-OPDA01001159.1-human-gut-metagenome-genome-assembly--contig:-NODE-1159-length-17903-cov-2.817515_pt1 | contig 17903 bp, 11 predicted proteins | sample MGYA00241253_ERZ501486 | MGnify/ENA primary metagenome ERZ501486 (study PRJEB25962, sample SAMEA2042510) | human gut metagenome | biome: human gut; feature: human-associated habitat; material: faeces... | reverse complement strand
CAAAGGAGCGTGTGAGCAGAGCACTTTCCACACTGAGCAAAAAGGATCTTGATTCCATTATCGCAGATGGTGAAAGCATTGAGGTAAAGTGCCAGTTCTGTAATAAGGCATATGAGTTTACGGTGGATGAGTTGAAGGAGATGCGCTAATTGAAGGACGGATATATAAAGGTCGCTGCAGCGACACCAAAGGTAAAGGTAGCTGATACTGTATACAACGGACAGCTTATTAAAGCTCTTATGAAGGAGTGCACTGACAACGGGGCAAAGGTGGTTGTTTTCCCGGAGCTTTGCATTACCGGATACACCTGTCAGGATCTTTTCTGGCAGGATAAGCTCATAGCTTCAGCAGAGGATGAGCTTATAGGAATAGCTGATTACAGCAGGAGCCTTGACGGCATATTTTTCATAGGGCTTCCATATGAGATAAACGGCATGCTCTACAATATGGCGGCAGTTGTATCGCGCGGAGAGGTGCTTGCCATGGTGCCAAAGACATTTCTGCCAAATTACAATGAGTTTTATGAGGCAAGGCATTTTGCATCGGGAGAAAACCTTAGCACATATGTCACACTGAAAAATGGACAGCAGGTTTCTGTAGATACTGATTTTATTTTTAGCTGTAAGCAGCTGCCAAAGCTTAAGATAGCGGTGGAGCTTTGTGAGGATCTTTGGACTCCGAACCCGCCGAGCATCAGACACGCGATGTCGGGTGCCACTGTGATTGTAAATCTGTCTGCATCAGATGAGGTGACAGGCAAGGCAATATACAGGAGAGAGCTTGTGAGCGGACAGTCTGCAAGATTAATCTGTGGATATATTTATGCGTCAGCGGGAGACGGTGAGTCCACACAGGATGTGGTCTACTCAGGACACAATCTTATCTGTGAAAACGGAAATGTGCTTGCCGAGTCAAAGCGCTTTACAAATGAGACTATATACAGCGAGTTTGATGTGGAAAGAATAGAGACTGAGAGGCGCAGGATGACAACATTTGTTGTCGAGGATGATCACAGATGGGCTGAGTTTGATCTTGAGGTAAAGGATACCACTCTTAGCCGCTATGTAAATCCGGCTCCTTTTGTTCCTGCAGACAAGACAGACAGGGACAGACGCTGTGATGAGATTCTTATGATTCAGGCTATGGGGCTTAAAAAGAGATTAGAGCATACCAACTGCAAGACAGCAGTTATCGGTATTTCAGGAGGACTCGACTCCACACTGGCACTGCTTGTCACGGTAAGAGCATTTGACCTTTTGGGAAAGGATCACAAGGATATAGCGGCAGTTACTATGCCGGGCTTTGGAACAACAGACCGCACATATGACAATGCGGTAAATCTCATTAAATGCCTTGGAGCTACATTTATCGAGGTGGATATAAAGGATGCCGTAAATATACATTTCAGGGATATCGGACAGGATCCGTCTGTGCATGATGTCACCTACGAGAATGGACAGGCACGCGAGCGCACACAGATACTTATGGATATCGCAAACAAGGAAAACGGAATGGTTATAGGTACAGGAGATTTGTCAGAGCTGGCACTCGGCTGGGCGACCTACAACGGAGACCATATGTCCATGTATGCTGTAAATGCATCGGTTCCAAAGACTCTGGTGCGCCATCTGGTAAAATACTATGCAGATACCTGCGGCAGCGATTTGCTGGAAAGTACACTTCTTGATGTGCTTGATACACCTGTTTCTCCTGAGCTTTTACCACCTGAAAACGGTAAGATTTCACAGAAGACAGAGGATCTTGTGGGCCCTTATGAGCTGCATGACTTCTTCCTTTACAATATGCTGCGCTGCGGCTATGCTCCTGCCAAGGTTTACCGCCTTGCAAGGATAGCATTTGAAGGAAAATATGATGATGAGTTTATTCTCAAATGGCTTAAGAACTTCTATCGCAGATTTTTTGCACAGCAGTTCAAGCGTTCCTGTCTGCCGGATGGCCCTAAGGTGGGAAGTGTTGCAGTTTCTCCGAGGGGAGATCTGAGAATGCCGAGTGATGCCAGTGCGAGAGTGTGGCTGGAACAGTTGGAGAAGATGCAGTAAATCTGCGGATTTTGAACATTTGGAAATTGTGAGATCAGTGAAGTGGATATCTGTGAGACAGAACAGATATCGTAAATAAGAACAGAAAAAGCGGAGAACAGGTCAGGTGTTCTCCGCTTTTTTCAGTGCTGTTTCAATTGCATTCAAAAGAATCATGGAAGTATACTTCTGATCTTCGGAATATTGGATATTTTCCAGCGACTGGGAGGTATAGATCTGGCTGGCCAGTGATTCCAGAGCCGGTTCCATGAGAGGAAACATGGCTGCGGTGCTTTCGCTTAAATTTACCAGACGGATGGAAGTTACCCTGTCAGAGTCAACGGTTACTTCCAGGTCAAAGGTGTTTTCATTCAGGTCGATGGAGGAAGTATAAATTCCCGGTTTGTACAGGCTTTTGGCATCGGCTGAGGCACTTTTTTTCTGACCGGATCCAAACATGAAAAAAAGTACAATAGCCAGGATGACAGCAAGAAGAAGGAAAATGCCGGTGTATATAACTTCCTTCATATGTAGGACTATGATTTTTGTTTTTGCACTCATGGTACACGCCTCCTGGATGGTTTTGTATATTCTATTACAGAAGTGCTTAAATTATGATATACTGAAACAACGAATGTGAGTAACCGACAGTAAGGAGAGAAGAATGTCATTACAGTTTATTATCGGCAGTTCCGGTGCCGGAAAGTCTTATTTTGCATATGAGAGAGTAATCCGGGAGTCCATGGAACACCCGGAGAGAAATTACTATATTATTGTTCCGGAGCAGTTTACCATGCAGACACAGAAGACGCTGGTGGAAATGCATCCGGGAAAAGGAATCCTGAATATTGACATCCTGAGCTTTGAACGTCTTGCGTACCGTGTATTTGAAGAAACCGGCGGAGATAACAGAAAGGTTCTGGAAGATACGGGAAAAAGCATGGTGCTGCAGAAAATGGTGCAGCAGCACAGAAAGGAACTTGCCTATCTGGGAAGTCAGATGAATAAGCCGGGATATCTGGATGAGGTGAAGTCTCTGGTTTCAGAATTTATGCAGTATGATATCAGAGAAGAGAATCTGGCAGAAATGAAAGAGAAGGCCAAAGATCAGCCATTACTTGAAATGAAGCTTAAGGATGTGGGAATCCTTTATCAGTCATTCAGGGAATTCCTGAAGGGGCATTATATGACAGGGGAAGAGGTGATGGATGTCCTGCTTAAACAGCTTCCTTTTTCCGAAAAACTTAAGGGAGCGGAATTTCTCTTTGATGGATTTACCGGATTCACGCCAATTCAGGTCAATGTGCTCAGGGAACTTCTGGTCATTGCTGACCGCATAAGTGTTACTGTGACTATGGACGAACGGGAGGATGCTTTTTCGCCGGGAAAACCTTATCAGCTTTTCTTTATGAGCAAGCAGATGATACGGACACTTGCAGGGCTGACCAGAGATCTGGAGGATCCGGTGTATCTGAAACCATCCGGACAGTCCCGGTTTGCACAGGCACCTGCCTTACAGTTTCTGGAGAAAAATATCTTCCGCTACAGAAAGGGCGTGTATGCCGAAGAACAGCAGGAGATAAAAATATTTACTGCGCCATCCCCCCTGGAAGAAATGCGGGAGGCTGCCAGAAGGATGTCAAAACTTGTGCGTACCTGCGGATACCGCTATGGTGAGATTGCAGTGATCACAGGAAATCTGGAAGAATATGCAAGACTTGCAGCACAGGTATTTGAGGAGGCAGATATTCCATATTTTATTGATGAGAAGCATTCGGTAATGATGAATCCTTTTGTGGAGTATCTGCGCGCTGCCATGGAGATGGCGGTACAGGGATTTCCTTATGAGAGTGTTTTCCGTTATCTCAGATGCGGGATGTCAGAAGTTACCAGAGAACAGGCTGATAAGCTGGAGAATTACGTGCTGGCGCTGGGAATCCGGGGATATAAGAAATGGTCTGAAAAATGGGTTCGTGTATACAGAGGAATGGAAGCGGAGAAGATACAGGAACTGAATGAGATCAGAGAAATCTTTGCGGAAGAAGTAAGGGAACTTGCGCAGGGATTTGGTTCCGGGAAGAAGACAGTGGAAGAGTACTGCCGGATTCTCTATGAGTTTATCCAAAAAAGCAATGTCTGGCAGAAACTGAAACGACAGGAGCGAAAGTTTAAAGAGTCAGGCGATAAAGCAATGGAAAAAGAATATAACCAGATTTATGGAATTGTGATGGACCTGCTGGATAAGATGGTTGAGATTCTTGGCGAAGAAACGGTAAACAGACAGGAGTTCCGACAGCTTCTGGAATCAGGACTTTCTCAGGCAAAAGTAGCGCTGATTCCGCCGAGCATAGATCAGGTAATGGTGGGTGATATGGAACGATCCCGCTTAAAGGAGATTAAGGCGTTGTTCTTTGTTGGCGTGAATGAGGGAAATATCCCAAAGAGCACACAGACAGGCGGAATCTTATCAGAGCTTGACAGGGATTTCTTCCAGGAGCAGGGAGTGGAACTGGCACCGGGGCCTAAAGAACTGATGAATATGCAGAGGTTTTATCTGTATCTGAATATGACGAAACCGGGAGAAAAGCTGATCCTCTCCTATAGTGATACCAATGCAAAAGGAGAAGGCATAAGTCCGGCATATCTGATCGGGAGTATACGCAGTCTGTATCCGAAGCTGGAAATTGAGGGTGGAGCCGGGGTCAGACCCCATAAAAATTCTATAAACAATTATTGTTATCCGGAAAATCCGGAAGCTGGGATTGATCTGTTTCTGGAGAAGCTGGTACAGGAGACAGAGAAAGAACATGAGGATATTCTGGAGCAGGCAGATGAGACGGATGCAATGTTTGGAGAGCTTTATAGCTGGTATCTGCGGAATCCGGAATACAGAAGCAGAGTACAGAAGCTGGTACAGTCGGCTTTTGCCGGAAAACCAGAGGACATTATCAGCCAGAGTGTGGCGAAGGCATTATACGGAGAGGTTTCACCTTACAGTGCTACCAGACTGGAACGTTTTGCAGCCTGTGCATTTGCACATTTCCTTCAGTATGGAATGAAGCTTACCGAGCGTGTGGAATATGAGTTTAAACCTATGGATATGGGAAATGTTATGCATGAAGCACTGGAAAGCTTTGCAGAAGAAGTGCGAAAAAGAGGCATGAAATGGACAGAGCTGACAGAACAGGAACGGAATGAGATTGCGGACCGGTGTCTGGATAATATTGTGGCAGATTATGGAAACACGGTGCTCAAAAGCAGTGCCAGAAATGAATATATGATCGAGAGAACAAGGAGAATCCTCAGAAGGACGGTATGGGCACTTCAGAAACAGCTGGAACAGGGAGAATTTCAGCCAGAAGGCTTTGAGGTAACCTTCGGGGGAGGACGGATTGACAGAGTAGATATTATGGAAGATCAGAATAAGGTGTATGTGAAGGTGATTGATTATAAAACCGGAAATACATCCTTTGACCTGGTTTATCTGTATCATGGCCTGCAGTTACAGCTGATGATCTATCTGGATGGTGCTCTGCGTGTAGAGCAGAAGAAATATCCGGATAAGGAGATTATTCCTGCGGGAGTTTTTTATTACAATATCAAGGATCCTATGATCCAGGAGAAGATAGATGCGGATGTGGAAGCAGTCAGTGCAGGTCTTATGAAAGAACTGAAGATGAATGGGCTGGTTCAGGCAGATCCGGAGCTTGTGTACAGGATGGACAGCAGTCTTGGCTCCATTCCTGTCGCATTTAATAAGGACGGAAGCTTTCGCAAAAATTCTTCTGTGGCAGACAGAACACAGTTCGCAGTGCTTGGACGGTATGTAAGGACGAAGATTGAGAAGATAAGAAGTTCTATTCTGGAGGGAGATGCAGAGGTTTCTCCCTATGAGCTCGGAAAAAAGAATGCGTGTACTTATTGTCCGTATATGACGGTATGCGGATTTGACCGCAGGCTGTCAGGATATGAATTCCGCAGACTGAAAAACTTCTCTGATGAGGAATTATGGAAAGCATTTGACAGGGAGGCAGAATAAGATGGGTGTACAGTGGACAAAGGAGCAGCAGGAGGTTATACGGCTGCGGGACAGAAATATTCTGGTCAGTGCGGCAGCCGGGTCCGGAAAAACGGCAGTACTGGTAGAACGTATCCTGAGTAAGATAACAGATAAAGAACACCCTGTGGATATTGACAGACTGCTGATCATGACATTTACAAGAGCGGCAGCAGGTGAAATGAAAGAGAGGATCTCGGCAGCTATTGAAAAAGCACTCTGTGAGGATCCCGATAATGAGCATCTGCAGAGACAGACAACCCTGCTTCATACTGCACAGATTACAACTATTGATGGTTTCTGTGCCTATATTATCCGGAATTACTTTCATCTGATCGGACTGGATCCGGGATATCGGACGGCAGATGAGGGGGAGCTGAAGCTTCTGCGAGGAGATGTTGTGAAAGCACTGCTTGAAGAATATTATGCCAAAAAAGATGAAAAGTTTCAGAAATTCGTGGAATGCTTTGCAACAGGAAAGTCAGATGAAAATCTGGGAAACCTGATACAGAAATTATATGAAATGGCTATGAGCAATCCTTTTCCGCAGGAATGGCTGTCCGGGTGTATGGATGATTACAGGATTGATTCCCTGGAAGAGTTAAGAGAGACTGAGTGGATGAGGATGCTCTGGGATGCAGTGAAGGATGAACTGCAGGAAGCGAAGCTTCTGGTGCAGGAGGCTCGAAGAATCTGCTCAGAGCCGGATGGTCCGTATCTGTATGATGAGGCACTGAGCAGTGATCTGCTTCTTATAAGAAGTCTGCAGGAACTGGCAGAGAAAAGAGATTATAATGGAACTGCAGAAATACTTATGAAACCCTCATTTGCCCGGCTGAGCACAAAGAAGGCTGCGGATGTAGATGAACAGAAGAAGCAGAGAGTGAAAGATCTCCGGGATGAGGAAAAGGGGATTCTGAAGGAACTGGGGCAGCGATATTTCCAGAGTGCAGAGAAAGAACTTCTGGAAGTGATCAGATATATCAGAGGCCCAATAGAGATGTTAGTTGAGTTGACGGCACGATTTAAAAAACAGTTCGGAGAGGCGAAGAGAGAAAAGAATATTCTGGATTTTACGGATATGGAACATTTTGCCCTGCAGATACTGATGACGAAAGAAGGGGAAGAAATCCATATGTCTCAGGCTGCGAGAGAGCTCTCCGCAAAGTATGATGAAGTCCTGGTGGATGAATATCAGGACAGTAACTTAGTGCAGGAGCTTCTGACAACAGCAGTATCCGGGTGGATTAACCAGAAGAAAAATATCTTCATGGTAGGAGATGTAAAGCAGAGTATCTATCGTTTCCGTCTGGCAAGGCCGGAGCTTTTCATGGAAAAATATAAAAGTTATTCCACAGAAGAAGCACAGGAGCAGAGAATTGACCTGCACAAAAATTTCCGGAGCAGGGAACAGGTTCTGGAGAGTGTAAACTTTATTTTCCGACAGATTATGGGGGAAGACCTGGGAGGGATTACCTATGACAAAGATGCAGCCCTTTATCCCGGAGCTTCTTTTCCGGAAGGAGAGTCAGAGGAATTTGTAAAGACAGAGGTTCTTCTGGTCGAGAGAGACGGAGAAGAACTGTCTGATGTACAGGACTATGAAGACGCAGGTGCATCGGGAAACCGCAGGGAAATGGAAAATCAGACCGGGCAGGAACTGGAGGCGCTGGCCATTGCACAGAGAATTAAAGAAATTGTGGGAAAAGAACAGATCGTAGATAAAGAGAAGAAGGAATACCGGTCTGTGGAATACGGGGATATTGTAATCCTGCTGCGCACTGCCTATGGATGGGCAGAAACATTCAGGGAAGTGCTGGCATCTCAGGGGATTCCCGTATATTGTACATCAAGAACCGGATATTTCTCTGCAACCGAGATTGTGACTGTATTGAATTATCTGAAGGTGTGTGACAATCCGCTGCAGGATATTCCGCTTATGGGAGTGCTTCGTTCACCGATCGTCGGATGCACTTCACAGGAACTGGCAGAGCTTAGAATACAGTATCCTGATGGTCTGCTCTATGAGAGTGTTTCGGCATATGCAGGAGAAAATGAAATCCCCGAAAAAGAACTGGATCCGGATAAGCTGAAATCTGAATTGTTAAACAGTAATCTGCGAACAGATGAAAAGAACTCTCTGAATATTAAATTAAAAGGATTTCTGAGTCTCCTTGAAAAGGTAAGAAATATGGCTGCATATACGCCGGTCCACGAATTGATCCTTTATGTGCTGAAAGAAACCGGGTATGGAGATTATGCAAGGGCACTTCCGGGAGGGGAGCAGCGTTTTGCAAATCTTACCATGCTTGTGGAGAAAGCTATGGACTATGAGAAGACAAGCTACAGGGGTCTGTTTAACTTTGTTCGTTATATCGAACAGCTACAGGCATATCAGGTAGACTATGGAGAAGTCAATCTGACAGGAGCGGGCAATACCGCAGTGGAGATCATGACGATCCACAAGAGTAAGGGACTTGAATTTCCGGTAGTATTTGTGGCCGGTATGGGAAAACAGTTTAATTTTCAGGATATGAATGCAGGTCTTTTGCTTCATCCGGAACTGGGAATAGGGGCTGATGCTATCATACCGGAGAAACGGGTGATCGCATCTTCGCTGAATAAGCAGGTGATCAGAAGACAGCTTCTGAAAGAGAGTCTGGGAGAGGAACTGAGGGTACTTTACGTTGCCATGACAAGAGCAAAAGAGAAACTGATCCTTACAGGAACAGTCGGAAAGCTGGAAAAGCAGATGCTGTCGCTGTCGCGTTTTCTGGATGAGGGAGAAGAACTGCTCCCACTGGGAACCAGAATGAAAGCAAAGAATTACTGGGCTTTTGTACTGCCTGCACTGGTGCGGCATCGGGCCATGAGTGAACTTCTGTGGGAATATGGAATCCTCATGAAGAAACAGCCGGGGATTTACGATGATATCTCTGAGTTTGTGATAAAAAAGATCACTGTCCGTCAGATGACAGAAAAGGCAGTTCTCATCCAGGCAGGAAACCAGATGCAGGAGGAATATCTGAAGAACTGGGATGAAAATAAAGTGTATGATGAGGCTGTGAAGGAAGAGATAGAGAAGAGATTTTCCTTTGTATATCCGTATAAATATCTGGAAGATATTCCGGTTAAAGTCAGTGTTTCGGATCTGAAAAAGAGAAGCTGGCATGATGAAAGTGAACTGGAAGAGAATATCAGTGTGTCTGCCGAAGAGCAGGAGGAAGAACAGGAAGCACCGGTTCCTGCATTTATGGCAGAGAAGCAGGAAGAGTATAAGGGGGCTGCCAGAGGTACTGCTTACCACAGAGTAATGGAATGTCTGGATTATGCAGAAGCAGATACAGAGGAACAGCTTCGGGCTCAGTTAAAGAGACTTCTGGAGAGCCAGAAAATGACAGAGCAGGAAGCGGAATGTATTCGGATCCGAGATATCAGGAGGTTTGTGGAGTCCAGACTGGGGCAGAGAATGAAGAAGGCTGCCATGAAAAAACATCTTTACAGAGAACAGCCTTTTGTGATCCAGAGAAGTGCTTCTATGCTCGATGATGGTTGGAAGAACGAAACAGTGCTGGTGCAGGGAATTATCGATGCCTATTTTATGGAAGAGGAAGAGATTGTTCTTGTGGACTATAAAACGGATAGAGTGAGGAGAGGACAGGAACAGAAGCTGATCGATCTGTATCATGTGCAGCTTGAGGATTATGCCCGGGCATTGGAGCGGATGACGGGGAAAAGAGTGAAGGAGAAGATCATTTATTCGTTTACATTGCAGAAAGAGATATTGCTGTAAGCGGAATAAATATTATTATTGTGAATTCAAATATCCGGCAGGGATAAGCGCGTGTTATACGCGCCACCCTGCCGGATATTTGTTTTTCAGGATCTGGTTGACCAGTTTACCGAAGCCAATGGGATATCCATCTGCACAGAGGAGATGCCAGCCTTTTTTGTGAGCTGCTTCTTCGGGTTCGATATTTAAGGTTTCGCCCTTTAAATATCTGGTGATCCTTTCGTCAGAAGCGGAGAGAGAGATGACTGCTTCTGCTTCATCTTTGCGGATCGCCAGTGCAAGTGGCTGAGACGGCTCGAAGCGGTTTTTCTTCAGGTCACCGAGATAGAGACCGTTTCTTAAGAAGGTGATGCCACGGAAGTTGTGGGCAACCGGGGGAAGATAGTAGGCTTTATCACCGCGGATTTCCACACGTTCCCAGTCAAATGGCTGGCCGCAGAGGGTTTTCAGACCGATTTCGTTCAGAAATTCCTCAATCAGTGGAAATGCGTTTTTGTCCGGTTTTGTGTGAGGACGGGAGCTTTCCTTGATTGCCTGTCCTTTTTTACGGAAGAGCGCAAGGAAGTGTCCCTCTCCGTTCATTTTGTGTGGGAAAATCCGGATGCATTTGATAAGCTCAGGATTTCCGTTTCCCCATTCAGGAACTCCATGGGAGAAGCCTTCATAATCTTCCATTTCTGCCAGTTCCATGTCAGGACGGTTTTCCAGAAGCCAGGAAACAGTTTGTTCGTCTTCTGCAGGCGCGAATGTGCATGTAGAGTAAAGCATCAGTCCGCCGGGACGGAGCATATCGGCTGCCTGGAGGATAAGCTCTTTCTGGATTTCGGAAAGCTCCATGGATTTTTCGGGAGTCCAGTCTTTGGCAAGGGCTTCTTCTTTACGGAACATTCCTTCTCCGGAGCATGGAGCATCCAGGATGATCTTGTCGAAGAATTCGGGGAATGCTTTGGTTAACTTTGCAGGTGTTTCGTTTGCTACGAAGACATTTGGGATGCCGAAGAGTTCCAGGTTGCGAAGGAGGGCTCTGGCGCGGGAAGTGCTGATATCGTTTGCTACCAGAAGTCCCTGTCCCTGAAGTGCTGCGCCTGCTGCAGTTGCCTTGCCGCCCGGGGCTGCGCAGAGGTCCAGGACTCTGTCACCCGGCTCGATGGGGATGCGGGAGGCGGGGGTCATGGCGCTGGGTTCCTGAAGGTAGTAGAGGCCGGCCTGGTAGTATGGGCATCTGGAAGGACGGATGTCTTCATCGTAGAAGTAGCCGTTTTTGATCCATGGGATCTGACGGGTTGGAAATGGAGACAGGTTTTCGAAGTCTTCGCAGGTGATCTTGGAGGTGTTTATGCGCAGGCCGTAGGTTCGGGGAGCGCTGAAGCTGGAGAGGAATGCGGGGGATTCGTTGCCGAGCATTTCTTTCATTCGGGTGAGGAATGCGGGGTGGAGGTGTGTTGTATTTTCGTTCATAATGGGTTGGTTTCCTTTGCTGTAGTTTTGGGTTGGTGGGGGGACGCGCAGGAAAATATATCTGTCTGAGTGCGGTTTCGGCATCTAAGATCTTCTAAGTCGGTAAAAATCTGCTAAAAGCATGGAGAAAAATGCAAAACTCGCTCCGCTGCAGGCTTCGCTCAGACAGGTTGCGATTTTTCTCCATAACGCAGATTTCTACCGGCTAAGAAGATCTAAGATGCCTGCAAATGCACTCAGACAGATATATTTTCCTGCGCTGTTTACTGAAAATAACTGTAGTATAACGTGAGGTTTATGGAATATTAAGTTTATGAAATACTATAGCAATGCCATAAAATAATGCAATCAAGACAGTTCAGCAGGACTTCACGCTATGATGGACTGGATTGTTTGCAGTAATTTATGAAATAAGAAATTGATATATAGCAATGCTTTTAAATACATTATTTATGAGGAGTGCTATAGTAAACCAGAAGACGTTAAGGAGGTATTTTCGGTAAAGGTATCAAAATGATTATAAAGTATAAATGATTTTTGCTAAATAGTATTGACAAAATTATATTATACATCATATAATATAGTTAACAAAACAATATTGATGTTCTGTATAGTATGTGAACAGGATGGAATAAATGTATCAGATGTGAAATGGCGTTTACCTTTGGTATAGTCTGGAGCATTTTTCAGACACGCTCTAAGGCTGGATTGCAGAGATGATGCTGTCTGTACAGAACATAATTGAAACGAGGGAGTGAGCATATGGTTTTTAATACGGGTGCTGCGCTTCTGGATGCGGTTGTTCTGGCGGTTGTTTCTAAGGAGAAGGAAGGGACTTACGGGTATAAGATCACGCAGGATGTGCGTGGAGTTCTGGATGTTTCGGAGTCTACTTTGTATCCGGTGCTCAGGAGGCTGCAGAAGGATGATTGTCTGGAGGTTTACGATATGGCGTATGCAGGACGTAACAGGCGTTATTATAAGCTGACGGACAGAGGTGCTGCGCAGCTGGAGTTTTATAAAGCTGAATGGAAAATTTATGCATCCAAGATAAGCGGGATGTTTGAGGGAGGAATAGGATGATGGACAGGGCGCAGTTTATGCAGGAGCTGGAGAAGCTGCTTGCTGATATTTCCGAGACAGAGAGGCAGGATGCCCTTGATTTTTATAATAGTTATTTCGATGATGCAGGAGCTGAGAATGAAGCTTCGGTGCTCAGGGAACTTGGAAGTCCAGAGAAGGTTGCAGCGATCATCAAGGCGGATCTGAAAGGTTCGGCAGGAGGCTATGAGTATGGAGAATATACGGAGCATGGCTATGAGGATGCCCGGACTAAAGAGAGAGGACAGATGCCTGAGAAATATGGAGAAGAGTCGGGAACAGGGAAGCGTTTTTTCAGAAAGGGGAATCAGGCGGTGCTGATCCTTGCGGTGATCCTGCTGGTTTTTATTTCTCCTTTTGTTAAGGGGGCTGTTGGTGGGATTCTGACATTTGCAGTTGGAATCTTACTGCTTCCGTTCTGGCTGATCGTTGGATTGGGCATAGGTGCTGTGGCTTTACTGGTTGGCGGAATTGCAGCTGTTGTGGCTGGAGCAGGGCTTTTGGCTGTAATGACCGGAACCGGGATCCTGACCATAGGAATTGGATGTCTGATGATTGCTCTGGCAATCCTTATGATATTAGGACTGATCAGCATTGCAGTACGCATTGTGCCGAAATGGTTTCGGAAGATTACTGACTTTTTTAACAGGTTGCTTTACAGAAAGAGAAAGGAGGCGGTTAAATGAAGAAGTTTACAAAAGGAATGTTGATCGCAGCGGGGATTTTTGGTGCTGTGGGAATCGGGCTGACAGCTGCCGGTGGTGTTATGGGAGCCAGTATGTCGGAACTGACAGGGGTGAAAAGTCTGAAAAGGGTGCTTCTGGTGGCAGATGGGGATTATGATTATGATGACAGCGATGATTATGATGACGATGATGATTATGACGATTATGATTATGATGACAGCGATGACTATGACAGCGATGATTATGACGACAGCGACGACTGTGACGACAGTGAGGATTATGCCCGCGCTGTTGATGAGAATGAGGAAGATGGCACTGTATATCAGTTGAAGTATCAGCCCACAAAGCTGGATATAGAGCTGAAGTACGATGAGCTGATTCTGGAAGAGGGCGACAGTTTCTGTGTCAGAGTTTATGATGACAGTGGGAAGAATGTGACAGTGAAGGAGAGTTCGGATACTCTTAAGGTCAGAAGCACGAAAAAACTGTCTAAAAACAGAAAGGTGTGTATCTCCTATCCGGAAGATGTTAAGCTTCAGGAGCTGGAGATTGAGATGGGTGCAGGTACTGTTTATCTGAACAGAGATATTGAGACAGAGAAGCTGAGTGTGGAGATGGGAGCCGGGGAATTTGAAAGTAAGAATCCGGTGACTGCAAGGGAGGCAGATCTGGAAATCGGAACCGGAAGTATGACATTTGCAGATCTGAGCGCCAGGAAGACAGATGGAGAATGTGGTCTGGGTGAACTGGATCTGACACTGACCGGTACGCAGGAGGATTATAATTATGATCTGGAATGTGGAGTGGGAAATCTGGATGTAGGTTCTGATTCCTACAGTGGACTTGGACGGGAGAAAACCATTTCCAATAAAGGCGCAGACAGGAAACTGGATCTGGAGTGCGGTATGGGAAATATATCAGTAGATTTCTCCGGGAAAGAGCACAGAGATTTGCAGATATCCTGAAGAGCATATACTCTGACGTGCAGAAATAAAAGTGGTATTTAACCGAATCAGGAAGTTATTCGGTGTAGAGTAAGTAGCGAAGCGGATGATTTTATCTGCTTGACTAATCTGGGTTTAAGGAGGAAATGGAACATGGGTGACAAACGTTTATACAAATCATCAGAAAACAGTATGCTTTGCGGTGTATGTGGAGGAATCGCAGAATATTTTGATATTGACCCTACGCTGGTGCGTCTGGCATGGGTGATCCTTACCTGCTTTGGCGGTGCGGGAATCTGGGCATATATCATTGCGGCAATTATTATTCCCAAAAGATAACAGAATCCAATCTGTAATAGACAGAAGTTTAACCGAATCAGGCAGGCAGCGAAGCGGATTGCAAATATCCGTTTGAATGAAATACAGTATAAAAATTAAGAAAACAGCCCATACTCCAAAGAAAAGGAGTGTGGGCTGTTTTGGATAAAGAGAAGGAAATAAAAGCTTATCTTGATGGAGAATTATTGCCGGAGGTCAGAATGAAGTATGAAATTGCAGAGGAAATGGGACTGCTGGACAGAGTATTGAGTGATGGATGGAAAAGTCTGTCTGCGAAAGAGACCGGAAGGATTGGAGGATTGATGACGAAACGAAAAAAAGAGAAATTGAAAAAATAAATAATATGGAATAAGCTTGTTCTCCGGACGATGATGCTGTAAAATTAAGAACAGGTATTAGAGCGTGTTTGAAAAATCATTCCCACAATCTGCACGCCCCACTTTGCGGTATATTTCACCCGAATTCGGTTGTCGTAGCCCGCTACGACGCCCTCATCCGGGCAAAATCTCCCACAAATTGTGACGCACATCTTGCAGAAAGCCTTTTTCAGACACGCTCTGGAGTAGCGAAGAAATATGGGAGGACAATAAAATGAAGTTAGGTATTCTGGGAGCAGGAGGCATTGCTTCTACTATGGCGAAAACAGTAGCAGGAATGAAAGATGTGGAGGCGTATGCGGTTGCTGCCCGTGATCTGGAACGTGCCCGGGTATTTGCACAGAAATATGAAGTAAAAAAAGCATATGGATCCTATGAGGAAATGCTGGCAGATGATGAGGTTGAACTGGTTTATATCGCAACTCCTCATTCACACCATTATCTGCATGCAAAGATGTGTCTGGAAGCGGGAAAGCATGTGCTTTGTGAAAAGGCATTTACTGTAAATGCAGAGCAGGCACAAAAATTATTTGACCTTGCAAAAGAGAAAAAGCTTCTAATCACAGAAGCAATCTGGACAAGATATATGCCGTCCAGAAAGATGATCAACGATATTATTGAAAGCGGTGTGATCGGAGAAGTTACGGCAGTTACCGCGAATCTCAGCTATACAGTAAGTCATGTGGAACGTATCCGTAAACCGGAGCTTGCAGGAGGTGCTCTTCTGGATGTAGGCGTATATCCGATCAATTTTGCCTCCATGGTGCTTGGCGATAAGGTAAAGGATGTAAAGGCTACTGCAATCTTTCAGAATGGAGTGGATATTCTGGACAGCATTGCCATGGTGTTTGAGGGAGACCGCATGGCAACCCTTCAGTGTGGAGCAAGAGAAATCTCAGACAGAATGGGAAGTATTTTCGGAACCAGAGGATATATGCAGGTGCAGAATATCAATAATCCGGAAAAGATTACAGTGTTTGATACCGAACATAAAGAAGTGGCTTCTTATGTTGTGCCGGAACAGATCTCAGGATATGAATATGAGGTAGAATCCTGCATGAAAGCAATTCATGAGGGAAAAACGGAGTGTCCGGAAATGCCTCATGCGGAAACAATAAGGATCATGAAAATCATGGACGACATCCGTAAATCCTGGAATTATGAGATTCCCTGTATCGAATAAAAAGTGTGGAATAATCTTATAAAAAAGACCAGTAATGTTTTTGACATATACCCGAAACATTACTGGCTTTTCTGATATTCATGACCATTAGACTACATTTCATTCCGTAATTACAGAAACATTTCCGTCCAGTGGTATATTAATATTAATTAGGTAAATTGATACTTTTATATTTTATTATCTGGAGGAGAAGAATGAAAAGTAATTACAAAATTTTTACAGCAGTTTTTTTATCGGCAATTATGACAGCAGCAGCTCCGTTAACAGTATGTGGGGCGGAAGTTTTTTCGGCGGGAGAATCTTTCAGTGATGGAACGGGGAGTATTCCTGCCATATTGACAGATATGGTTCTGCCGGGTGGAGAGATTGGAACGGAATATCAGGTACAGCTTGAAGCTGATACAGATGTGAGCTGGAGTCTGGAGGAGGGAAGCGAGCTTCCGGCGGGACTTACGTTGTCTTCCGGGGGAGTGATCAGCGGAACACCGCAGAAGGAAGGGAGTTTCAGCTTTACTGTACAGGCGGACAATGGTATTGGAGTTTCTTCACAGGAACTGAGCCTTTATGTTGCACAGCGTGAGCAGGAACCTGTTATAAAGCAGTATGAGCTGACATCAGGTACTGCTTTGATCAATCTGGGAATTCATGCAGAGGGAGAACAGTCACGTAAGCGGTTATTTCTTTATAATGCAGGAACAGATTCGCTTCATCTCTCTGATTTTCCGCAGAGCAGATATTTTGATTTTTCCTACGCACCGATTTTCGATACAAATACGGATGAAGAAATGCAGCCCGGAAGTTGTGCGGCTGTGGACATTGATGATAAGAAGAATCTGCCTGCCGGAAATTATGAAGAGACAGTGACATTTGAGACAAAAGAGGGTGCTTCCTGTAAGGTTACTCTGAAAGTAATTGTGGGAGCTTCCTCTGAAAAAGATTATGAGCTGAGTATAGAAACAGGTACAGAAGAAGAATTTACAGAAAGCGATTTCTATGACCCGGAATTTCGTGTGGAGAAGTATGTAGTGGTCAGAAATTCAGGAAAAAAGGAAACCAGAATACGGATAGATACTTCTGGTCTTAAGAATTTTGAAGTGGATGACCAGATGGCAAAGTGGACAGAAGATTATGAGGAACAGGATTCCAAAAGACTGCTGAAGCCGGGAGAAACTCTGGACTTTTTTGTACTGCCAAAGCAGGAATACGGAACATATGATGAAACGTTTGATTTCCTTGCAGATGACGGAAGCAGATATCCGGTTCATATCACAATGAACAGAGAGAAGAACCCAACGGAAAAGAAGAGTCTGGAAATTACCGAAAAATCTTCCGAGAGTTTCCCGATAATGCACTGGGGATATAAGACACTTCCGGAAGCTAGAATTTATGTTTTGAAAAATTTTATGGACATGGATATGGAACTGTCTTTCGATTATAGCAAAGACTGTAGTGTATCATTATCCGGAAATACCAGTCTGGCACCTGGAGAGAGTACAGAACTGAGCCTTTGTCCGCAGATGGGACTGCCAGTTGGAGAACATGATCTTGGAGTGACAGTGACTGCGAAAACAGCGACAGGAGAGACTATAACAAAGAAGATTTGGGATTCTTTCAGAGTAGATTCAAGGACATTTCAGGGACTGGTGGATACCATTGAACCTGTGACCGGAATTACCAATGGCGTAGAAAAAACTGCTGATGCTTTACATTTGCCATCGGTTCTTAAAGTCTATGGTGCTGAAGTGGATGGAGAAAAAACGACATTTTCTGCCGATGTAAAATGGGATGTGGAGAATTGTGCATATAACCCGAAAAATACGGCGTCTCAAAGTTTCACAGTTAACGGACAATTGGAACTGCGTGAAGGTGAAAACAATGAAGAGCTGGATACGTCTGTAAAGATAAAGGTACAGGTGAATGCGTACA
>ENA-OPDA01001152-OPDA01001152.1-human-gut-metagenome-genome-assembly--contig:-NODE-1152-length-17947-cov-3.527834_pt1 | contig 17947 bp, 18 predicted proteins | sample MGYA00241253_ERZ501486 | MGnify/ENA primary metagenome ERZ501486 (study PRJEB25962, sample SAMEA2042510) | human gut metagenome | biome: human gut; feature: human-associated habitat; material: faeces... | reverse complement strand
TTTCCGTCATTGCTTTTTATCTTAAAGATTTCAGACTTAATTCTACCACGGCTTTTTCTAATTTACAATAGCTTTTGTAAATTTATTTTTTATTTTGGTTATTTCCATAATTTCCATAATAGTAACCATAATTTCCCTTGCCATAGTAACTGGAATCCTTTTTGCTACCGACCATGTTCTGAACAACACCAATTACATTCGCACCCACTTTATCCATCTCAGACTTCATCTGTGCCAATGTCTTCTTCTTTGTAACACCATTTTCAATAACGAGCAATGCTCCATCACAGAAAGATGCCACAATTGCCGCATCTCCTACTACGCAGATCGGCGGTGTATCAAAAATAACATAATCATAAGAATCTCTAACTTCTGCACAAAGATTTTCCAACCACTTTGCAGACAAAAGTGCAGACGCATTTGGAACAAGCTTTCCACTAAACAATACATGCATATTTGGAAGGCCAACATCATAAATAACCTGACCAAGTTCTGCATTTCCAGAAAGATACTCAGAAAGTCCAAGCTTTACACCATCTAATCCCATACGTCTTTGAAGAACTGATTTTCTCATATCTGTATCAACAAGAAGAACTCTTTTGCCTACCTGTGATAAACTGTATGCAAGATGGAACGAAATAAAAGATTTTCCCTGATTTTCAAAAGCACTTGTAACTGCAATTGTTTTTACATCTTTGCTGCTATATAAAATTCCTGTACGCAGCTGATAAATAGCCTCGGATGCATTAAATGGCAAATTCTCTGGCCACATGATCTTCTTCTGCTTTTTTCCTTTATAATCTGGAATTGCGCCAAGAACTGATAAACCAGTACACTTTTGTACATCCTCATCAGTCTTTACAGACACATTTGTAATAACCATCAATGCTATAATTCCACATGCTAAAAACAGACCCACAACAACACCAATTACTGAATAAAATAAAATGGAATGGCGTGTATTCTCTGTAAACGAAAGTTCTGCCTTATCAAGTACTGTCGGCACACTGCTTCCCAAAACATTCGGAATTTCTTCAATACTGATTTGCAAAATTTCATTTGCAATATCAACTGCTTCTTTTTGATCTTGTGAAACTACGTTTATTTTGATAATTCTTGTTCCATCTGGATTCTCTATAGAAACTGCATTGTACAAATCCTTATATTCAATATCCAGTTTTAAATTTGCAATTGCTTTTGTAAGAACAACACGGCTTTTAATAATTCCTTCATAATCATTTGTCAGTGCTGATCCAACCTGCAAATCACTCATAGACACTTCTTTATTGCTGTCAATAATACACATTGATGCCTCTGATTCATAAGCATCCTTTACAACAAAGCGTCCGTATACACCTAAGGCAACTCCACAAGCAACAGCTGCCAAAAGGACAATGTACCATCTTTTTGCGATTGCATGAAAAATGCCTAAAAAGTCTATAGTTACCTCATCTTCATCTTCATTAACAATCATTACTTCATCGCTGTTCATAAAAACCATTCACCCGGCAAATATTAGTTTTCTCCCTTGTTTATTTACCGCCCTTTTCTATTTTTTCTTACTTATTTATGATAATAAACATCTTTGATTTTGTCAATAGACAATATTGAAGATATTTACCTGTTTGCTCTATATAACTGCTAAATTTGCTTTCTAACAATTCTATACTCATCTTTGTACTGAAAATGTGGACAAATATAGCGATCACCATAAAGGCTCGCCCTCGCAATATCATCCTCATCAAAATAGAATTGACATCCGTATGATTCCTCTTCCTCATCATATTCAAAATATGCACACTCTTCGCAAGATGTTCCCTTCATATCTTCCCTGCCTTTCTTATTTTTGTTCCAATCTTAAAATACCTGCGGCTTTTTACCGCAGGTATCCACTTAATTTCATTCGCTCAATCTGCGAATCTCTGTGTATGCTAACAAAAATGGACCAACACCCTTTGCATCATCTTCAACTACTGGTTCAGACATATAGTATTCGTAAGTGCCATCTCTCATCTGCGGACCGCCAAGTCCTGCTACTAAACATATTCCGCCAAGACTTAAACGGCCGTCTTTTTCCTTCAGATAGCGATCGCAAATACCATGAAATGCTTTTTCGCCATATGCACGGAAACTCTCTGGCAAAAAGCCAAGTCTCACGCCCTTAAGCATTGAATATGCCATAATTGCACTTCCGCTTGTCTCAAGATAGTTTTTCTCACGGCCTCCCATATTGACAACCTGATACCACATGCCACTTTCATCCTGGAATTTTACCATAGACTCCATCAAATCAATAAATACCTGTTTTAATTGATCATATGCTGGCTGATAGCTGTTATCTGCTTTCGTCAATGTATCAAGCAATGCCATTGAATACCAGCCAAGTGCACGCAGCCAAAAATTCTTTGAAAGACCTGTCGTCTTATCACACCAAAACATTTCTTTTGATGAGTCATAAGCGTGATAATAAAGACCTGTTTTTTCATCTCTCATATTCTTTACAACATTGAAGAACTGGTTAAAGATATCTGGATAGTTCTTCTTGTCATTAAAGCGTGTCTCATATTCCATATAAAATGGCTGTCCCATATAAAGTCCATCAAGCCAAACCTGATTCGGATAAATCTTCTTGTGCCAGAAATTGCCCTCTTTTGTTCTTGGCTGACCCTTAAGCTGTCCATAAATAACATCAATTGCCTTGCGATACTTTTCCTTGCCGGTAATGTCATACAGCAAAAACAAGGTCTTTCCTGCATTAACATTATCAATGTTATAATCCTCTGGATTATATCCCTTTATCGTGCCATCTTCCTGCACACGATGGTCAATATAAGCTTCCGCAAAATCAAGATACTTCTTTTCTCCTGTTATCTTCCAGGTCTCGATCATCGCAAGGATCATACATCCATCGATGTAGTTCCAGCCAGACTTTCCACCCTTTCTTGCCGCCTCAATGTTCCAAGCTGGGATATCGAGTGTGCTGTTTTTAATAAGATCGTCCAGGTAAGCCTCAATAATCGGCATCTTCATCCCGTGTTCCTCCCTTTTCGTATTTTTACTTGTTCTTTATTCGTTATCTATTTTTCTATTTGTTTTGTTTTTACTTTTGCTGGTATGATTGTTTAAATGCGTCTATTATTTTCTTATATGTGCATTTTTGCGAAGTACCTCAACTACCTGATCTACATACTTCTCACAATCATCTGGATCACTTGCCTCAACCATAACACGAATTAATGGTTCTGTTCCGCTCTCTCTTACAAGAATACGTCCGCGATCTCCCAGTTCCTCTGTGATTCGTGCAACTGCTGCCTGCACATCTGCATCCTCTCTTGCTGCTACCTTATCCATTACTCGAACATTTGTCAGCTTCTGAGGATATGACACAAAACCACGTCTTAACTGAGAAAGTGTCTGCTTACCTAATACCATTACTTCCATCATCTTGATTGCAGTAATCAGTCCATCTCCTGTTGCTGCATACTTGCTGAAAATGATATGACCAGACTGCTCACCGCCAAGACGATATCCATTCTCGCTCATGCACTCATATACATACTTATCACCAACAGCTGTCTTTTCATAAGAAATACCTGCTGCATCAAATGCCTTATACAAACCAAAGTTTGACATGACAGTTGTAACAACTGTGTTGTCTGCAAGCTCTCCTTTATTTTTCAGATACTTACCGCAAATATAAAGGATTGCATCGCCGTCTACTACATCTCCATTTTCATCTACACAAAGGCAGCGGTCTGCGTCACCATCAAATGCAAATCCAACATCAAGATGCTTTTCCTTTACCAAAGCCTGCAGCCCCTGAATATGAGTAGAACCACAATTTGTGTTAATATTAGTTCCATCTGGCTCGTTATTGATCACATATGTTTTTGCACCAAGTGCATCAAAAACATTCTTTGCAATCATCCAAGCACTTCCATTTGCACAGTCCAGACCGACACGCATATTTCTAAAGGAACACAGTGCCAGAGACATTAAATATCCAAGATAGCGGTTTCTTCCTGCTGCATAGTCTACGGTACAGCCAATATTTTCCTTTGTCGCATATGGTAAACTCTTCTTATCTTCATCAAGATACTTTTCAATCTCATCAATGACAAATTCCTGCATTTTTTCACCCTTATCATTGATCAGCTTGATTCCATTATCGTAGAATGGATTATGACTTGCGGAAATCATGATTCCACAGTCGAAATCCTCTGTACGAACAACATATGATACACTTGGTGTTGTGGTAACATGAAGAAGATAAGCATCTGCACCGGAAGCCGTCAGGCCAGCCACCAGACTGTATTCAAACATATAGGAACTACGGCGCGTATCCTTACCGATAACGATACGGGCAGGTTCGGTATCTCCGTTGCGCTCACGGAGAGCATTGTAATACCAGCCGAGGAAACGCCCAACCTTGTAGGCATGGTCAGCTGTTAAAGAGATTCCGGCTTCTCCACGGAAGCCGTCTGTTCCAAAATATTTTCCCATATAGCATTCTCACTGCTTTCTCGTATTTTTTTATCGCACCAATCATTTTTAACTCAGCAACATGATTCCGATCAAGTTTCCAACAAGTCATTTCACTTAACTGTGTTTATAAATTTCATGTTTCAACATAACGCTTCTCAAAACACAAACAACTTTAAACCAAGCAATTGGTAACAGCAAGCCAAATATAATATAGCACACTCTTAATTTTGGAGAGCCTATCGGAAATGCAGATATCTCTATTGGAATTATTTTTGCTTTGTACGCAATAACATCTATCAATTTGAACGCTATGAAGTGAAGTCCCATAATATAAGCGCTTGCTTGCCCCAAAGCGCTGAATATTTTATTGGAGGCTGAAACACTTTTTATTATATCCTTAATCAATATGCAAAAAACAATGCCACAAAAAATCACCGGATAAAAAAGCCACCCATTTAATATCAGGCCCTTTGATAGTTCTACTTGTCCCCCCCGACAGACAAACTGTAGTCATACAAAGAACAGTCGGAATCAATAACCATTTACCATTTTTTATTTTACTCTCATATTTAGTATATAATGCTCCAGCCAACATTACCGGAGTCATTAACATTGAAATATAAATATATCTTTTGCCTATTCCATATCTGGAAACCAAAAGGACCCCCATAATCCCACATATAATACACGCAGGTTCAAAGCACTTCGTGTTAGATTTCATAAACACCAAATAAAGGACAGCATATATTATCGTCGTTGTTGCCATGAAAGGAACAAACCACATTGCTCCGACATAATATCCATCTTCTCTAAAAAGTAGAATATTGATACTCTTTCGGACAATTTCACCAATCAATGGCATTTCAATTGCACCCATTTTTACCCAAAGCGGGATAAAAAAATACGAGCCAAAACAGAACAGAATCATCAGTTTGTACTGTTTCCATAGTTTTCTCAAACACGCAATAATTGACTCACACCGAAAAAAATATCCTGCACAGAAAAAGAAAATTGGCAGATGGTACAAATACACAAATCTTCTAATAAATTCCGCACCCGCAGATGAAAACAACTCTGCATTCATTGCGTGTCCGATTACAACCGAAACGGCCCCTATCCCACGAAGTATATCTATATCTGTATTCCTTGTTCTATTATCCAGCACCTGACTCATTTGCTTTTAACAGTCCCCTTTCCATGCAAAGACTTTACGATATCGAATGCAAAATTCCATACATCAGGCATGAACAGCCGTATAGTCACTACATATACCGCCACATACAAACACAAACCAATGACAGGTTCAAACATCATTCCAAAGGAAAAATACGCCAAGAACAAAACAAACATAGCAACATAATCTTTTAATCTATATCTTAGTTTTGCATTACTTGCCTCACACGATAAGAACCAAATTAAATAAGTAAAAAGTGTTGCATAAGCAAAAGCTTCCATTCTCTTATCTTGAATATAAAACAATGCATTTGTTACCACACCAAGTATAAGCATCAATACCATTTGAATCAAATATTTTCTTTGTAAATGCTTTGCTTTATATAGATTGACATATACGCCTTGGATTACAGCAATGAAAACTTGTGCTGCGAACAAAACATAAACTATTTCAACCGCAGCATAATATTTTTGCAGATAATATTTTAAAATCCATTTCACGGGAAAAGCAGCCGAAACCAAAAGCAGGCCCCAAGCTAAAATCAACCGTTTAAGTTGTTGAATTTTTTGATTGTCAATTCCCTTACAGAAATAATTATATAATGACACTGTTATAGGAGTAATAAAGACATTCAAAAGATTGAGCAAACTAGATGAGAAAGAATAAAGTGCAAAGCTTGTGCTTTCCATAAGGAATTTAACAAACCAGCGATCTAATCCCGTAAACACACCACTGGAAAAGTTTCCCAACATAAGAACTAATCCTGCTCTTACATTCTCCTCGCATTCCTTTAGGGAAAGCTTTCCACTTCTAATAAAATGCAATCTATTTTCAAGTTTCCTCAAAAGATAGATTGAAACAAAAGCACCTACTAAAACCTGAATACCAATATAGATTAAATAGCTATCGCTTTTAACAGCCAAAAGGAATACAATTGTAAGAAGAAATACTCCTACTTTTTCAAAATTTAAAGCTTTGCTGTATGCCGTAAACTCGCCTGTAGCTTGATACAGAGACCTTAAATAACTTAACAGATTTGTTGTCATTTGTCCTACGGCAAACGCCACAAGGACATAATCTTTTATTAAAATTCCTGCTCCAAGAAAAGCAGCCGCCATAACAAGAATTATCGTGAAATAATTGCAGAAGTTATTCGCCAAATCTTGTCTATCAATTTCATCTATCCTTTTTCCTCCATATTTGAGATACATTCCATCTGCATATCCAAAATGAAAGAATCCTGCATATGTGATATATAATGCATATGTCTTATATGCCGCATATGACTCAATTGACAAATACTTCGGGACAAGGAAACTCAGTCCAACCCCGATTACCAAGCTTATAATATTTGCCATTAGGATTTGAAACAATCCTTTTTTCATAACTATTGATTTCCTTTTTTCAAAAATTGTATTTCTCTAAATTCGTCAGCAAGCAGAATTAAGGTTATCACTAAATATTCAGATGAATAATAAAAATTAAGGAGTGTCATGCACACCGTCATTGAATAAATCACATATTCAATTCCATATATTTTATATGGACAATGTCGTGTTCTCCTTATCAATACAATTGCAATAATGCCAAACCACACAATTCCCATGAGGCCATTCATCGTATACAAACCAATAACACCAATATCTGTTAAGCTAAAATAGCCGTATTTTGTATCAAACTCTTCTCCTCCGGCACTCTTAGGAGAAATATAACCTCTTCCTAATATCGGATTTTTCACTTGAGCTGTATAAAAAGCTATCTCATCTGTTCTTGCAACGTAATTTCCCGAATTTGTTGACACCTCTGTCTTTGTCAATGTCACCAAATCCGTAATTCTATCAGACATTGCAATCAATACCAGTCCTCCCAGAAGAGCCAGCACAATCATCTTTTTCCAGCCTGTTTTATACTTCAGTTTTCCAAGCACAACAATCGCCGCTGAAACCGCCATGCCAAATATAACCATTCTAGTTTTACATACAAACAAAATATCTATAAGATAAACCAAACAATATAGTCCGTTCTTTATATCCAGATTGTCCAGAAATTCTGAAAACGCCATCATAAATGCAATAGCGATCAAAACATATCCGTATGTGATTCTTATTGATCCAAAGCGAATGTTCTCACTTGTTATCGTCAAAAACTGTATTCTCGGATAAAGTACCATCTGAATTGTATTCGCACATGCTTGAATCAGCGCTAATTTTTTTGTCAAATTCCACAAGCTCGAAAAAGAATCCGTTTTTTCCTTCATCATCGCAATAATTGGAAAAACGGAAAAAATCACAAGCAGTCTCGTTTGAAGAAAAATGCCAAACAAAATAGATTGTCCAATTGTAACATATCCCATCACAGCAGCTACCACAATAATAACTGCCGTATACTGCAACCACTTATACTCTGACGGAATCTTCTTCTTATTGCAAAATCCCTTAAACGCCCAAAACACCCATGAAACCAGCAAAACTGCTATTTCTAATTTCTCAGGAAGGATTCCAAATATTTTATTAGGGCCTGTTCCGAAAACTCGTGTTTCCAATATTATCAATGCAGCGGCTAACCATTCTGGATTTTTCCAGCTTTTATACAGAAGTACAGCCATGCTTACAAAAAAAACAATATTTGCAGGCATATCAGCACCAGTCGCATACGAAACTGCCGTGATGCCAATCAGCGAAGTAACTTCTGCTGTGCTCTTTTTTACAACAAAATTATTCCTCATATCCTCACTTTTTCTACTTTTATTTATTGTTCTTCATATATTCAATATATGCTTCGCAAGACTTTCTCGTTTCATTCATCTCACGAATAAACTTCATACATCTATTACCTGCTATTTTCATCGAGCTGACACCATCATAATGTATCACTTGCACAAGAGGATCATAAACCATTTTCAGTCTTTTCAAATTGCATCTGTACGCAAGGATGTCCTCTTCCATATACAAAAATGTTCCCTCAAAGAGTCCTTCCGGATACATTCTCAAGTATTCCTTACTGAGCACAAAAAATGCTCCATGAAGAACACAGCCTTCTACCCTTGCGGTGCTTTCGAGGGGTGAATTATCTTTTTTCTTTTTAATTTTATTTTTCAGACTTTTTATTTGATCATATATTCCCATCTTATTCAAGATATGCAATACTGGAAGTGTACGATCAATCTTTCTTATTTTATTATTTACATCATCAAAATTCATAGGGCTTTGTCTCATTGGATTTTGATGCATTTTCTTACTCAAACTGTAAATATCCGGACCATAAACAGCAAAATTACTTGCAGCATATTCCCGAATTAAAAGCCGAGGAAAATCTTTTGTTTTTACGTCTATATCATTGTTTGAGACAACAATCAAATCTGCATCCAATTCATCCTTGGCAAAAACAATCCCTTTATTATTGCCTCTTGCAAATCCAATATTTTCCGAAAGCAAAATGACCGACGTATCTGCATCTGCTTTGAAATACTCATACAGTTCCACGCCACTTCCATCAGGTGAATTATTATCAACAATAATAAACTGATGCGTAACATCATTCCATTTGAGTTTTCTCAGATTTTCTATGTACTGCCTTGTCATTTCAAAATCATTGTAGTGTAAGATTACCACAGCAATTGTTGTCTTTTTCATTTCCGCTTCCTTCCAAATCTTTTTTTATAGAAATAAAACGATGGGAGCATTAAAGCATATCCAAAGATTGGTGCCGGACTTTCATCTCTGCATTTTTTTCCAGCTTTCATACAAATTGTATTGATATTTATCAGGCATTTCGTTTTTTCTACAATTTTCTTTTTGAGCGGATACTTATCAAGCAACCTATATTTTTCGCACAAGACTTCTAATACCCCTGTCGAGTTTCTTGCCCACAGATTCCATACATTTTTAGTCATTCCATCAGGTTGATACTCCGCAATATAAAAAGAGGCGTTATGTGCCCAGAACTTTCCTTTTGCTATCAGTTTTTGGTAAAGCCATCCCTCCGGAATGAACTTTTCTCCTTTTATCTGTGGAAATGGCAGAGATTCAATATCACTCTTTCTCATCAAAATAGCAGCTTCTGGAATCCCATATATAGCCTTCAGATCCATAATATCGACTTTTTTTCCATCGATCTGTTTCCACTCTTTTTCTTTATCTGATCCTTTCAAATCTATCGGGTAGACAATCCCACTACAATCATCCTTAATGCTGTTTATATCTATATTCATAATATTTACAGCATTTTCTGTTAAATGGTCATCACTATCCACACAAATGAACCATTCACCGATAGCTTCTTTTACCGCAGTATTAAAAGCACTTTGCTTTCCCTGGTTTTCCTGCCAAATATACTTTAGCCGATATGGCAGTTTTTGCTCCATCCATGCCGTTGCAAGTTTCTTTGTATCGTCTGTCGATCCATCATCCACAATGATCCACTCGAAATCCGTGCATACCTGGGCATCTATACTATTTTTTAATACCGACAACAATTCCGCTCTATTAAATGTAGGTGTGAATATTGAAATCATTTGTTTTTCTCCCTAATCTGAGCCTCTTTTTCCAAATAGTATTTTTCCATATTCTTTGCTGTTGCACTCATATCGAACCCTGCATCTATGATATATTTTTGCATATTCGTATGCGCCTTTGAACTTTGTGCCATTTCAATTGCAGCCTCTGCCCATTTTTCGGCACCATCACTCAACATCAATTTGCGGTAGATCGGTGTAATATCTGTTTCTGGTGGAAGCCCCTCAGAGCAAACAATGGGAACACCTGCCGCCTGTGCTTCAATCGCCACAATTCCCAGACCCTCAAACAGAGACGGAAAAACGAAAATATCCATCGCCTGATAAATTCGGTTCATGTCTTTGCGGTTGCCCAGAAATTGCACATTCTCTATTAGACCCATGTCTGCAACTTTACTGCGCACCTTTTCTTCCAATGGTCCGGTACCTACAAGAATCAATTCTGCGTCTGGCTTTTTCTTTTTGATTTCCGCAAAAACTTCAATCAAAAAATCGTGGTTCTTCTGTGGATGCAACCGCCCAACATGACCGACCACAAATTTATTCTCTAACCCAAGCTCCTGTTTGACTTCTCGCCGCGTATTCTCATTTGCAATAAACTGCTGAGAGTCAATCGCATTCTTTAACACCCGGAAAGGCTTATCCTTAAACAAATATTTACCAGCTTCGTTCGAGCACGCAAAAAGATCTGTTGCATTCAGAGTAAACAGTCGCTGCATGAATAATTTGGGTAAATATTTTATATCGTGTACTGTCTCATTATTATGTGAATGAGCAATTCTGACGGGGATACCTGCTTTCTTTGCAGCTTTCAGGCAGAAATATCCAATCGTGTAGGCGTGACAATGAACAATTTTATATTCGTGATGCTGAGCAAAGAAAACTGCCAAATCTTTTTGAAATTTAGGAAGGTTCAAATCCTCCCGGAAAGACAGTTTGTAAACATGTCCACCCATTTTTTCAATTTCATCATCGTAAAACTGTTTTTCCTTATAAACGACCAAAAAATCAAACTGTACTTTCGTTCTGTCAATTTTCCGGTATATATTCATCAACAAAGCCTGCGTACCGCCAGCTTCCATTCGCTGCAAGATATGCAAAACTCTTATAGGCTCTCCCATGTATTCTTCCTCCACAAAATCTCAAAGAGATTTAATTTTTTGAATCAGTTTATTCGGCAGCACAGATTTCAACCGTGCTTTTGGCTGAAAGCCAACCTTTATATTCCCTATAAAGCCTGGTTCATCGATGCTCTTATAGAAAGTATCTCTAGTCACAGGCCTGTTGCTCGGCTGTACCAAATTATGCTGCTTCACCATTCCCTCTTCCAGTGTCGCTTCTTCCACTTCTGCAAGAGGGCGCATCATTTCAAAGAGTTTTTGGCCTTTCTCGGTATTGACAAATACACTGGATACGCCTTTTGGAGAATTAAAATCAGGGTGGCTCTTGGCAATTCCCCAGAAATCACCTACGGTCAAATCTCCCACTCGGCTCGCATTTGCATAGGCACACTGATAACAGCTCTCTCTGTAACAGTCGCCATCCATAAAATGTTTTCCATAGCGATCAAGAGAGAGTGTCTTTGTCTTTGTCTTTGTCTTTGTCTTTGTCTTTAGCAGATATTGTGTTCCCCAGCCCCGTTTATCTTTGGAGCGGAAATTGAAGTAAATCACTTTACCTGCCGTTTGCTTGTTCTGGTATTCCAAATACTTTTTAAAAAACTTCGGAGACGGAACGCCGTGACAAATCAGGTCAACCGTATATAAATTTTCAGGATTGCCACCCAAGAAAGCATACAAGCCAGCAATTTGGCAGGGTGTTCCTGTAAAAAGCACCGTTTTTCCCTCAACGAGTCGCTGTTTGGCCTTTGCATAGCTGTCTTTCGGATCGGACTGAACATACTTAGAAGATTGGAGTTTTTCTCTTTCAGCATCGGTCGTTACTTCAATGTGACTTACTGCCAGCTGTTCATCATAAGCAGCACCATAGACCACACCACCCGTTTGCAAAACAGTCTTTGCCGCGCTGTCTGCCGCGCCACCGGATGCGGAACGCATAATGTCCGTATCATTTTTGTTGCGCCACGCCCAGACTTTTTGGGGGTTGTTCCGATGAAATTCTGTATTCTCCACCGGACATTTTTTTAGGCACAATTTGCACTCGATACAGCTTTTTTCATCAACGGACGGATACCAAAAGCCCTCGTTACTTTCCACCATAGAGATGCAGTGTTTCGGGCAGCTTTGCGCACAGCTTTTGCATCCCACACATTTCTCTTTTATCCTTGCTACGTTCTCCATCTTATCCCTCTAAATTACTTCGCAGATACTCCTTCGCCACTTCTCGATGTGCTTTCAACAGCTCATCAACTTTTGCGTAATCAATCGTTTCTTCATTGATATTTTCTGCATCTTCAACTTTCGCTGTCATTCTGTCTGCCAAATCCAACCGTTCCAGCAAATCACTCAACTTTTCTTCATTACCATAGCTGTTACCTACACTCTTGCGAATTAATGTTGTAAACGGCCGATGTGTGATCACCGAGAAGATGCTGCCGTGGAAGGTATCGGTAATAACTTCTTCTGCATTTCTGAAATAGGCCAGAACCTCAAAGGGTGAGCAGTCTACGAATCGGTCTGCACATTTTTGGATACCACCAATTGCATATACCTTCAAATTCTTCTTCTTTGCATAAGCAGCAATCCAGTCTGCTTCTTCATTGGAAATACGGCCTGCATACGCATACAGAATCAGATACTTCTCGTCAACCCGCAGCTGTGGAATTTTATCGCAGCAGTTCATGTAATCATAGGTCAGAACCGGGTCCAAGTTATAAACCGGCTTTTTTTCTGTAAGCTGCTCCACAATGGCTCCAGAATTCGCATCTCGTACAGAAATCGCATCAAATTTCTTCAACAATACTCCAACTTCATCAGCCTTTTTATACTTTTCCAGCTTTTCTAATGTTGTATTACCAAAAGATGCCGCATAAGTGAGAAGTCTCTTCGCATGATTATCTTTTCCAAACAATTCCAGCGAATAACCCACATTGGAATTTTTCTGAATGCAGTTGAAAACCTCATCGCTGCCAATCACAAGGCAATCCAATGTCGGGTTATAGTTCATTTCATCCGTAATTCCTAAAAGTGGCATATACTTTTTTGAAAAAGTCTGCTTATAACGAATGAACGACAACTTATGCGCAAATGGAGCCTGATATTGAAAAGTTTCCAGACCTTTTTCGACCTTACGGACAAACTTGTTTTTGCTGTCAGCATTTTCCGTAATTACGGGTGCGCCTACATGGTAGTCTACAAACTCTACTTTGCAGCTCAATTCTTCAATCAGCTGCTTTAATGCATATGCCTGCAAAAACGATCCGTAGTTTGCAATACGCTGCATCGACATGATTCCAACTTTTCTCATCCATTCATCCTCAATACAATTCGTTTACCAGTTTCTCAAGTCCTTCATTAAACTTGGCATTATTACTACTCATACCATGTCCCATGCCGGCAACAATCTGATCATAGTTCGTTATGATATCTCCCAGTGTATTAATGTCCTCCACCGGAATAATCGTTCCCATTCTCTGCGCCACATTCCTTGCGAACTCAACTTGATGGTCGTTCACATGCTCATTGAACTGATGCTGACGCGGCACAACAATAGGAGTCTTACCTATCTGTAGTGGCATGATAAAACTTGCCGGGCCACCGTGAGTGATTACAATACGGGCGTCGGCCACATTTTTCACCATCTGCTGATATGGAATCAGCTTACTCCACTGACAGTATTTCGGCTCGTATGTACTAAAACCAGTCTGGATAATTACATCTTCGTTTATAATGCCGTCTTTCTTTAATTCATCTATTTTCTGAATCAGCCGATTAAATGGCTGCTCATGTGTTCCTACCGTCACAAAAATCATTTTCTCGTCCCCTACTTAGAATATGCTTCCAAGGTTAACCGCCTTTGGATAAACCTTTTTCTGCTCTTCCCACTGCACAACAAACTTGTCCACAATGGGGTAAACCATCTTTCCTGTCATTGTCGGTTTATCAATTCGATCAAAAACCTCGATGTAGACCAACTTTGCGCCCATCATTTTACCAATATAAAAAAACGGGACCGCAACTGCTGCACCGCAGGAAATAATCAAGTCTGGCTTTTCCTTATGTAACACATTCCATGCAATCTTGGTATTCTTAATAAGAGCCTTTAGACTCCGGTTTGTCGGATAATAACAAGGATACATTTTTTCACCTTCGAGCAGGCTTCTTGCATCCTCCTTATCAAACGTAACCCAAAAATGATCCTTGTTTTTCCAAAATGGCTTTAACATATAAAGGTGGGTTAAATGACCGCCAGATGAACCCACCAAGCATACCTTTATATTTTCTTTATTTTTCATCTGACTCTCTCCTCTAATTTTCCTTGATCTTGCTTAATCTCTCTGGAAAATATCTCTGGTATAGACTTTCTCTTTCACATCATCCAAGCACTTGTCATAGCGGTTCGCAATGATGGCCTGACTCTGCTTCTTGAACTCATCCAGGTCATTAACTACTTTACTACCAAAGAAAGTATCCCCGTCTTTCAGGGTCGGCTCATAGATGATGACAGTTGCGCCTTTTGCCTTGATACGCTTCATGACACCTTGAATGGAACTCTGACGGAAGTTGTCGCTGTTACTCTTCATAGTCAGACGATAAACGCCTACAACAACTTCTTTCTCCTTGCTCTCATCCCAGCTGTCATTTGCTTCATAAGCACCAGCAATCTCCAAAACACGGTCGGCAATGAAGTCTTTACGAGTTCTGTTGCTCTCAACAATAGCCTCGATCAGGTTTTCCGGTACATCGGCGTAGTTCGCTAGCAGCTGCTTGGTGTCTTTCGGCAGACAGTATCCACCGTAGCCAAAGGACGGGTTGTTATAATGAGTACCAATACGAGGATCCAGGCAAACACCGTTGATGATCTGCTGAGTGTTCAGCCCTTTCATCTCAGCATAGGTATCCAGTTCGTTGAAGTAGCTGACACGCAGTGCCAGGTAGGTGTTGGCGAACAGCTTAACTGCCTCTGCCTCAGTAAAGCCCATGAACAGAGTGTCAATGTTCTCCTTAATTGCACCTTCCTGCAGGAGTTCTGCAAAAGTGTGTGCAGCCTTCACCAGACGGGCATTGTCAACATCAGTACCGACGATGATACGAGAAGGATAAAGGTTGTCATACAGAGCTTTGCTTTCTCTTAAGAATTCCGGGCTAAAGATGATATTGTCACAGTGGAACTTTTCACGAACATTTGCAGTATATCCAACTGGAATGGTGCTCTTGATAACCATGATAGCTTCCGGATTGTACTCGATAACCAGCTTGATTACAGCTTCGACTGCACTGGTGTCAAAAAAGTTCTTCTTGCTATCGTAGTTGGTAGGTGCAGCAATTACGACAAAATCTGCATCACTGTATGCTTCCTTTGCATCCAGAGTTGCGGTCAAATCCAACTCTTTTTCTGCCAGATACTTTTCAATATATTCGTCCTGAATCGGAGATTTCTTGTTGTTGATCATATCGACCTTAGCCTGCACAATATCGACTGCAACTACCTGATGATGCTGGCTCAGAAGCACTCCCAGCGAAAGTCCGACGTATCCCGTGCCGGCCACAGCGATTTTATAATTTTTCATAGTTCTGTTCTCCCTCACTAATTTTTCATTTGATAAAACAGCAAACAAGCCCACGGCGGATCACTCAATGGCAATCCACCGTAGGCTCGATTCGTTCTCCTTAATTTTTTACTTGCTGCTCATTTTGTGGGTCAAAACAGAGCTGCACCAAAGCCTCCCACTTATAACCTCTGGATTTCAGCTTCTCCGCAGCCTGTCAGCAAATAAATACTTTTGTTGAACGAGTCGAGCCGTCAAAACCATTTAGTTATCGTAGTTTTTCTTGGTTGACCCTATTATATCTCCAGCCCCAGTGCCAGCCACAGCAATCTTTAAATCCTTAAACTCTCTCATTTTTTAACCCTCTAATTTTCTTTATCATAGAATTTACACTGCATGATTTATATAATCCTTCGTTGCATCATCCGCATGTTTTACAATGCATGGATTCCCAAAAACAATAGAATGGTCCGGAATATCGCAGTTAATATAGGTATTTGGAGCTATAAGTACATCATTGCCAATTACAACATTACCAACAATTGTTGCATTTACTCCAATCCAAACATTATTTCCAATACAAGGTGTTCCTTTTCTTTTTCCACGATTTTCCTGACCAATCGTAACTCCCTTGTGAATATTAACATTGTTACCAATTATTGCTTTCGCATTAATTGTGATCCCATATGGATGTCCAACATAAAACCCATAGCCAATTTCATTATCAACAGAAAACTCAATTCCCTTTTTCTTGGTAGAAATCTCAAACAATTTCTTGTATATTTTATGAAGAAAGGGATTTTTACTCATTTGTGCTTTACGATAAAACTGCAAAAAACGTGGTACCCCCCCCCAGAATATCTCTGCTTATCAAGTTCCAAGATATTTTCCATAAATTCTAACCCTCTATTTTTCCTTATTTATAAAACTCAGCGTACCACTCAGCGAAGTTACGCAGACCAGTTCTCAAACTTGTGCTCGGCTTATATCCAAAGTCCCGCTCCAACGCACTGGTATCTGCATAGGTCACAGGCACATCACCCGGCTGCATCGGAACAAGTTCCTTGTGTGCTTCAAAGTCATAATCTTCCGGCAGCACCTTTGCACGAACCAGCTCCTCACTCAGAATCTGCACGAAGTCCAGCAGATTCTCCGGGTTCTGATTGCCAATGTTGTAAACTGCATACGGCGGAATCGGCAAACCATCCTCGCCATTCTTCTTGTCAGGTGCTTTCTTCATCACACGGACAACACCCTCAACGATGTCATCCACATAAGTAAAATCACGCTTGCAGTTGCCATAGTTGAAGATTTTGATAGTTTCGCCCTTCACCAGCTTGTTGGTGAATCCGAAGTAGGCCATGTCCGGACGACCTGCAGGACCATACACGGTGAAGAAGCGCAGACCAGTGGACGGGATGTTATAGAGCTTAGAGTAGGCGTGTGCCATCAACTCATTAGACTTCTTGGTTGCTGCGTACAGTGAAACAGGATTATCTACCTTGTCATCCGTGGAATATGGAACCTTCTTATTGGACCCATATACGGAGGAGCTAGATGCATACACAAGATGATCCACCGGATGATGGCGACAAGCCTCAAGAATGTTATAAAAACCAATCAGATTCGACTGAATATAAGCATCAGGATGCGTGATGGAATATCGCACACCAGCTTGAGCGGCAAGATTCACCACAACGGTAGGTCGGTATTGCTCGAATACATCATTTACTGCGTCTTTATCTGCCAAATCAGCTTTGATGAAAGTGAACCCTTCATAATGAGAGAGCTGGTTAAGGCGATATTCCTTAAGACGCACATCGTAATAATCATTTACATTATCGAAACCGATAACATGAATCCCTTCAATAGAATCAAGCAGTTGCTTTGCAAGATTCGAGCCGATGAATCCCGCAGCGCCAGTGACCAGTACAGCGGCATTATGCAAATCAATTGTGTTCTTCATTTCTCCTCCTCGACATCCCTTTGCTGGGTTGGAATCTGCAAACAGCGCATGTATAGTTCCCCAAGAGAACGGATATAAAGGCTTTGTTGAGCTCTGCGATTGATATAGTCGCCGCATTCCTGTTGCATGACTGCATATTCA
>ENA-OPDA01001144-OPDA01001144.1-human-gut-metagenome-genome-assembly--contig:-NODE-1144-length-18041-cov-3.292950_pt1 | contig 18041 bp, 15 predicted proteins | sample MGYA00241253_ERZ501486 | MGnify/ENA primary metagenome ERZ501486 (study PRJEB25962, sample SAMEA2042510) | human gut metagenome | biome: human gut; feature: human-associated habitat; material: faeces... | reverse complement strand
AAGTTCGCGAATCAGCGACCGTTCAAAACGGCGAGCAAAATTTCTGGTCTGGATCTGCTATGCTATTATTTCGTTTTTCTCATATACAATGAACGACTATCCAAATTACAATTTAGAACGCTGCTCTAAAAATCTCCACAATCTGTTCTTTCGTAGCCTTACGTGGATTAGTAACCTGGCAAACATCTTTCATTGCGTTTTCTGCCATGATCTCGAAGTCTTCTTCCTTCACTCCTAAGCTTCTTAAATTCTGTGGGATTCCTACCTGGCTGCTTAGCTGTCTGATGGCTGCGATGGCTTTTCTTGCGGCTTCCATTGTGGAAAGTCCGTCGATGTTTTCTCCCATGGCTTTGGCGATATCTCTGAATCGGTTTGCATTTCCGATTAAGTTAAATTCTTCTACGTGTGGTAATAAGATCGCGTTGCATACACCATGTGGAAGGTTGTAAAATCCTCCTAACTGATGGGCCATTGCGTGTACATATCCTAAGGATGCGTTGTTGAATGCGATTCCTGCTTCCAGAGCTGCTACTGACATCTGTACACGGGCTTCTTCGTTCTTTCCGTCTTTGTATGCAACTGGAAGATATTTAAAGATCCTCTTTACTGCAGATACTGCAAAAGTATCAGAAAGTGTCTGTGCTTTTCTGGATGTATAAGCTTCCACACAGTGACAAAGTGCATCAAGGCCTGTTGCTGCTGTGATCTTTGGAGGTGCAGTCATAGTAAACTGCGGGTCGATAATGGCAAGATCCGGCATGAGAACTTTGCCTTTAAGAAGCATCTTGATGTCTTTTTTAGTATCTGTGATGATCGTGAACTGTGTTGCCTCAGATCCCGTTCCTGCTGTAGTAGGGATTGCTGCCATTGGCGGCATCTTTACATCGATCACTTTTCCCATGTAATCGGAAATGCTTCCGCCATTTACTACCAGTGATCCGATAGCTTTCATGGAGTCAATGGGGCTTCCGCCTCCCAAAGCTACCAGGAAGTCACAGTTCTCATCTTTATAGATCTGTAAGCCTTTTTCAATCATGGTATCTGTCGGCTCACCACAGATGTCAGAATAAATGCTGTATGCAATGCCCTGATTTGTCAGCGCCTTCTCAACTTTTGCACAGTTTCCCAGGTCGATCATTACTTTATCGGTTACGATCAGAGCTTTTTTACCAAGGAGTTTCAGTGCGTTTTCCGCCATATCCAGTGCTCCGGAACCGGAAATAATTTCTCCAGGTACAATAAATTCTCTTGCCATTGTCAAAATCTCCCTTCAGTCAGTACAATTTCTTTCATAATAGCAGCAGATTCGCTGCTGTCCGTTTTTTGGGACAGAAACGGTTTCTCCTCGTTCTGCTGCCGGTTATTTACGTGTCAGTATTCGTTTTACCAGATTCCTAGAATTCAGCATCATGAAGCCAGGTATATCTCTCATCCTCGCAACGGTCTGTCTGCAGCCACGGATTTCCATCGATGTGACGGATCATCCAGCATGTGTACATCTGATATCCAGGTGCAACTGCCTGCGGATGAAGCTCTCCTCCGGGAATTGCGGAAAAGCTCTCATCTGTGCTCTTGAATACCTGATCTCCTACAAAGCTTGCTCCGAATCCTTCCGGATGATCGAATTTGAAGAAGTATGTCTCCGGCTGTGGATGTCTGTGTGGCAGATATCCGGACCAGTTTCCTCTGTCGTTGAGAACCTCACCAAGTACCATGTTGGACTCCGGTGAAATGTCATGATCGAAGATGGTGTTTACCCTTCTCTTTGCAACATTTCCGAATTTGCCCACACAGGAATATCCCCACGGAGCATCTTCCGGTTTATAAAGTTTTGCACCGAAATCTTTTTCATTCTTTGTGCACTGAACAAGGATCTGTGACTCTGCATTTGCCACAACTGTGATCTCTGTTCCTGTGCATCCGTGAACGCACCATGGTCCTTCTGTGAACACATCTTTTCTTGTTGCTGTCGCCTCGTTTCCGTTCCATTTATAAGTAATGTTTCCGGAGAGAAGGAGAACTGCTGTCTCCTCACCCTCTCTTAAAAATGTTCTTGTCTCTCCTGCTTTCATACGGTAAACACGGATGTCCATCATCATGGCCTTGTACTCATTATCGTATGTTGTAAGAATCTTTTCGCCTTTTTCGTCATATTCCGGATAACCAAATACTTTACTCATTTTCTTACCTCCCAGATTAGTACAGTCTTGCCTCTTCACGGCCTTTCATAACTCCCTCGCAGGCCTTTCTTACGCTTTCTTTCTCAGATGTTGTTGCAATTCCTACATCCCACCAGGACTCATATCCGTCTGTCATGGTCTTCGGGATAACTTTCAGATCAAAGAGGCATGCAACATCCTGTTTCTTGGCATCTTCCAGAGCGTCAACAAGCTCCTGGATGGTGCGGCAGGTATAAGTCTTCAGGCCATAGCCTTCGCCGACTTTTGCATAATCTACAGGGATCAGGTCTCCGGTCGGTTTCTTACCGTCAGTGTAACGGAACTCTGTTGCAAGGCTTCCGACTCCGTGGTTCATCTCAAGGTTATTGATGCAGCCAAATCCACAGTTATCAAATACCATGATGTTAACTTTCTGTCTCTCCTGCATGATGGTCATGATCTCACTGTGGAGCATCTGGAAGCTGGAGTCACCAACTACGCAGTATACTTCGTTGTCCGGCTCTGCGAATTTTACGCCAAGGGTAGCGGCAACTTCGTATCCCATGCAGGAATATCCGTACTCTGCATGATATCCGCCACGTTTGTCTGTTCTCCACATACGCTGCATACAGCTTGGAAGAGAGCCGCCTGCTGTGATGATGGTTGCATCTTTGTCGATGGTTCTGTTGATTGCTGCAAGTGCTGCTGTCTGTGTGATCTTTCCGTTTGTAAGTTTTACATACTCCGGAATGGTACGTGGATCTCTTGCCTTGATCAACGGCTCAAAGTCATCTCCTGTGTACTCGATGCTTCCCAGACGCTCCATCTCTTTATCCCATGCAGCTTTTGCTTTCTCGATCTCATCTGTGTATGTGGATTTATATTCTCTTGCACGAAGTTTCTCTGCAAGTGCTTCTACGGTAACTTTTGCATCGCCCACTGCTTTTACCGCATCCATCTTGTATGCGTGGAATCTGCAGTTGTTGATGCTTACGAACTGAACATCCTCGTTCTGGAACAGATGCTTGGAACTTGTTGTAAAGTCAGACATTCTGGAACCGATGGAGATTACCACGTCGGCGTCTTTACCGATGATGTTGGAAGCATAGGTTCCTGTTACACCGATACCGCCAAGGCAGTATGGATTGCTGGACTGGCAGGCGCTCTTTCCGGCCTGTGTCTCACCAAAGGGGATCTTGAACTCCTCACAGAATTTCTCAACGGTTTCTCCTGCTTCTGAATAACGGACACCACCACCAACAATAACCAGTGGTTTCTTGGCTCCTGCGATGATTTCTGCCACATCCTCAAGCTCTTCGTCTACTGCAACCGGTCTTGTGATTCTGTGTACTCTTTTCTTGAAGAAGTACTCCGGGAAGTCAAAGGACTCGCCCTCAACATCCTGGCAGAGTGCGATACAGCATGCACCTGTCTCAGCCGGATCTGTAAGAACTCTCATTGCGTTGATAAGAGCTGTCATAACCATCTCCGGTCTTGTGATCCTATCCCAGTATTTGCAGACTGGTTTGAATGCATCGTTTGTACTGATGGCAAGACTGCTGCTCTGCTCCAGCTGCTGAAGAACCGGGTCAGGCTGGCGGGATGCAAAAGTATCTGCCGGGAATACAAGAAGCGGAATGTTGTTTACTGTAGCTGTCGCACATGCGGTTACCATGTTTGCGGCTCCAGGTCCGATGGAAGAAGCGCATGCGATGATTTTCTTACGGTTGCTCTGTTTTGCAAAAGCGGTTGCAACGTGGCACATGCCCTGCTCGTTTCTTCCCTGAAGAACCTTTAACTGGCCCGGGTTGGTATCCAGTGCCTCACCAAGTCCTACGGCAATACCGTGTCCGAAGATCGTGAAAAAGCCTTCTACAAATTTTGTCTCCACTCCGTCCATGGAAACGTACTGATTATCCAGGAATTTTACAATTGCTTGTGCAGTTGTCATTCTTACTGTCTTTGCCATTTTTTCCACTCCTTTTCTTTATACTCTTGCGATCATTTCGCCGAATTTTTCTTTTTCTTCTTTAATGAATGCGTGAACTTCATCTGGTCCCGGAAGGGAGTCGGAGCAGTTGTTGCTCTTAACCATCATGGATGCCTCTGCGGAACCGAACTCCAGACAGTCGATGATCTCCCATCCCTGATACAGTCCATACAGGAATCCGGAGCCGTATCCGTCACCGCCGCCGAAGCCTTTTCTTGCCTCAACCGGGAATGGCTTGATGCTGAATTTCTGTCCGTCGATGGTGTATGCTGTGGAACCTTTCATACCATGTTTGATCACAACGATCTTTGCATTCTTTGACTGCCAGTAAGCTGCACTCTCCTCATCGGTCATGCCTTCTTTGATCAGCTTCTCTGTAAGGTCGAACTCTTCTCTGGAGCCCATAATGATGTCGGCTTCCTTGGCTACGATGGAATAGTAGATGGAAATCTCATCTGCGTTCTTCCAGTTGTATTCTCTGTAATCGATATCAAAGATGATCTTTGTATTTACTTTCTTTGCAAGCATAACTGCTTTGATGGCTGCTTCCCTGGACGGACTCTCTGCAAGAGCTGTTCCTGAAATGAGGATCGCTTTTGCGTTTTTGATGTAGTCCTCATGGATATCATCTACATGAAGCTGCAGGTCTGCGATGCGGTTACGATACATGAGGATGCTGCTTTCCTTCGGAGAAAGCATCTCGGTAAAGGTAAGTCCCAGTTTCTCTCCGTTTGTGCACTTTGTGATCTGTGAGGTATCGATTCCTCTCTCATTGAAATAATCCACTACATACTCACCGAACTGATCGTCAGAAACCTTTCCGATGAATCCTGCTTTCAGGCCATGTTTGGTAACACCTACAGCGATGTTTGCAGGAGATCCTCCTACAAATTTCTCAAACATATGTACTTTCTTCAGGGGTTTGAACTCTTCTTTCACCTGATCGTTGTAAGCAGGGTTGAAATCAATGGCAACTCTTCCAAGGAGTACCAGATCCATTGGTCTGGATTCATCAAATTCGATATACTTCATGATCTTACCTCCGTTTGTTTGATGGTTTATTTTTTACTTCTTTTTTGTGTGCTTTTTTGTTTTGCGTGCTTTTATTCCTTTTCAGCGTGCTTTCTTGCGTGTTCCTTATGGTGTTAATATAGCACTCTTTTTCAAATTGAGCAAGTACTTCTTTCCATTTTCTTTGTTTTCTGTTATTCTGTACAATTTCTGTGGTTTTATTTTGTTGAAAGTGGCTATTGTTGTTACGTGCTTTTACGTGCTTTAGATTTTAGCACGCATATAGCACGCTTTCAAAGTACACATTCCCCATAGCACACAACAGGGCAGGTCCTTTCCATGCAAAAAAAGCCTGCAGGTTTCTGCAGACTTTTCTTATTTTTCCGTGTGATCTTTCGCCAGATGGCCCGATCACAGATTATATTTGGTTTTGATCTTGATATCTGTAAAAAGGAATTCCCGTTCCGGTTCCTGTCCCTTGGTCAGGATATCTGCCAGGATCCTGGGCGGTTCATAGCCCTGGACATATCCGTTTTGATCGATGAGGAAATCCACGGAATCATTTTTCAGTGCTTTTTCATTCTTCGGTGTCTGATCATAGATCACAACATACGGACGGCGGTCCAGCCTGAGCTTATCAAACGCTTTTCCCACTCCAGCCTGGCCGCCGGATACCACCAGGATCCCGCTGATCCCGGACGTGCTCATCATGGCATTCTCGATAATATGCTCCACTTCCGACGCCTCGTCAAAACTTCCGTGAACCCCGGCGATCTCCAGATGCGGAAACGCTTTCTTGGCTTCTTCCACAAACCCATCCACACGCTGATTGTCAACATGGTTGCTGAAATATCCGGTAATGATCAGGATCTTTCCGCTTCCTCTTGTCATCATTCCTAAGAGACCCGCTGCGGTACGTCCGCTCTTACGGTTATCCATTCCCACAAAGCAGGCTCTTCTTGTTCCTACAATATCCGAGTTAAAGGTTACCACAGGAATATTCTTCTCTTCAATGAGAGCATTCAGTTTCTCCCGGACAGCCTCACTGTCCACCGGCATCACCGCAAGGCCACGGATTCCTTCCTGTTCCAGTTCTTCAATGGCCTGAAGCTGTTCGTCCTCATCAACGGAAAGGCCTTCTTTCAGGATCAGCTGGATTCCTTTTTCTTTCAGTTCCTGGGAAGCTTTCTCAATACCACGGTTTACTTCCTGCATAAAAGAGGATCTGGCAAGCTGTGTCACCACTCCGATCTTCAGTCTTTCATCTTTGGCCGTTCTGGAACGTTTCCGTTCTTTCTGTACATATCCCATCTCGTCCGCCAGACGACAGATCTTCTCTGCCACCTCCGGATTGATCCGTCCTCTGTGGTTTAATGCCCGATCTACGGTTCCTCTGGAAACCCCTGCCCGTTCTGCAATCTGCTGTATCGTTACCGCCATAAATCCTTCTCCTGCTTCTGCCTTACTGTATCACTGCCGTTCTCTTTCCGACAATGATCATTCTATATACATTTATATATTTTTTTCGAAAATGTGTCAATATGTAAGCCGTATTATCCATGAACAGATATTTTAACCTCATCCCCGGACAGCCATATGATATGCTTCCTTATAGGACATCCCCGTTTTTTTACAGAGCTTTTTTACACTTTCGTATTCCGGGTAAAAATATTCCTTTCCATCAAAAGTGCAGACTTTTACTTCTACCTCCCCCAGAGGGGTTGTAACCATTCTTTTTTCCCGTTTCAGAATGGTTCTCTCCATCTCCTGACGGCGGATCCCGATGGTCGTCGTTTCTCTGAAAATAATCTGCTCCATTGCCGGAATCTGCTCTTTTTTGCAGAGAACGGTAAGCAGCCATGCCGGGCGGTTTTTTTTCATAAATACCGGCATGTAATTGGCTTCTCTGGCTCCTGCCCCATACAGGCATTCCATAACATAACCCAGGGTTTCTCCTGTACAGTCATCAATGTTAGATTCCAGCTTCACGATGGTGTCTGTTTCCGTGGAGACATCCGTTCCTGAATCATCCCCGGATTTCCGGATCAGCATGGCACGGAGGATTCCCGGACATTCGTACTGGCGCTTGCCGGCTCCGATGCCGATCTTTTCCACGGTAAAATCTTCCGGCAGTTTTTCTGATGTAAGGAATGCTGCCACAATGGCTGCTCCGGTAGGCGTTACCAGCTCGCCCTGTACCGGCGTGATATGCAGTTTCAGATGATGGGCACTTACAATGTTGCTGACTGCAGGCACCGGAACCGGAAGGATTCCATGCTGGCAGCGAATGGTTCCGCTTCCCTCACAGAGTCTTGGAACGATTACTTCCTCCACATCCAGATCATCCATGCAGATTGCAACTGAAAGAATATCCACAATGGAATCCACTGCCCCCACTTCATGGAAATGCACCTGATCTTCCGGTACATTATGGGCTTTCGCCTCTGCATGGGCCAGGATGGTGAAGATTTTTTTCGCATAGGATCTCGCACGGTCTGTCATATCTGCATGGTCGATGATCTCCATGATTTCATTAAGGCCGCGGTGTTCGTGGTGGTGATGACCGTGGTTGGAATGCATCGTTTCTGTATGTGTATGACTGTTTACATGAGCTTCCTGCACACGATGTTCATGAAAATGGGTATGCTCATACACATCCAGGGTGTCATGACCATGTTCATGATGATGTCCTTCATGGCCGTGAGAATTCCCATGATGTCCGTGCAGATATTCCATATCATGATCGTGATTCTCATGTTCCTGATCAAGAAGCACATCAAAATCACAGGCGTCGATCCCGGATTTTACCACTCGGCTGATCTTTATATCGAAGCCTTTTACCGGAAGGCTTTTAAGCGCTCGCTCCAGCTTTTCTCTGTCTGCACCCAGATCAAGAAGTGCCGCAACGGTCATATCTCCACTGATCCCGGAGGTACACTCCAGATATAATTTGTTTTTCATCTATTTTCCCTCCGCAAGCCGATTGATCTGGGTTGCCAGATATCCGGCTCCAAATCCGTTGTCAATGTTTACTACCGCAATTCCGTTGGCACAGGAATTGATCATGGTCAGAAGTGCTGACAGCCCATGGAAGCTGGCTCCATATCCTACAGAAGTAGGTACTGCGATCACCGGGCGTTTCACAAGTCCCCCCATCACGCTTGCCAGCGCTCCCTCCATTCCGGCTACCGCAACCACACAGTTGGCCTCCTGGATGGTATCCAATCTGGAAAAAAGCCTGTGCATACCACTGACCCCCACATCATAGATCCGTTCCACGTGGGTACCGAAATACTCTGCTGTCTGGGCTGCTTCCTCCGCAACGGAAATATCTGCAGTTCCGGCTGTACACACTGCAATTTTTCCAATATGTTCTTTTTCTTTTTCAATCTTCAAAATTCCGGAAACCGGATCATAAACCACCTGAGGAAGGATGCTCTTTACCAGTTCATACTGATGCCTGGACGCCCTTGTTCCAAACACTTCTCCGTCTTCCTCATAAAGTTTCTGGTAAATATTCAAAAGATGTTCATCTGCTTTTCTTGCACAGTAAACCACTTCCGCAAAACCGGTCCGTTCTTTTCGGGTAGTATCCAGCTTCGCATAATCCATTTCCTCATATCCTTCTTTTTTCAGAAGGTTCTCTGCATGCTCCACAGAGAGCTGGCCATTCTTTACTTCTTCAAGAATCTGCTGTAATGTCATTTTTTACTTCCCTGTTCTTCCATAGTATAATAACACAATAGCCAGACATTTGCATTATTTCCGCAAATTGTCTGGCTATCGCCATTTTTCGGGCATCTGCCTGAAGTTTTCCTGTTTCTGTTAATCGATCATTTTCTCATACTGCTCGGAAATCTCATCAATGTCACCATATGCGATCAGTTTTCCTTTTTCAAGGATCATCGCTTTGTTGCAGAGGCGCTGTACCTGCTGCAGAGAATGTGAGACAAACAAAACGGTGACGCCTTTGTCGAACATACTGAGAACTTTTTTCTCACTCTTTTTCCGGAATTTGGCATCTCCTACGGAAAGTACCTCATCCAGGATCAGGATATCCGGTGACACCAGTGTTGCGATGGAAAATCCAAGTCTTGCTTTCATACCGGAAGAATAGTTCTTGATCGGTACATCAATGAATTCCTTCAACTCTGAAAATTCAACAATCTCATCAAATTTCTCTTCAATGAAACTCTTGGAATATCCAAGCATTGCTCCGTAAAGATAAATATTCTCACGTCCGGTATACTGTGGATCAAAGCCGGCTCCAAGTTCAAGAAGAGGAACCAGTCTTCCGTTTTTGATAACTTTACCTTCCGTAGGTTTGAATACACCTGCGATCACTTTAAGCAGAGTACTTTTTCCAGCTCCGTTCAGTCCCAGGATACCAACACGGTCTCCCTTCTGCACCTCAAAATTCACATTCTGAAGAGCCCAGAATTCATTATATTTAATTTCTTTTTTTATGAATTTAATCAGATAGTCTTTCAGGTTATCGACCTTTTCTTTACTGAGATTAAATTTCATACTTACATTGTCTACTACAACTGCCGGTTTTCCCATTTTTCTCTCCTGTAAATCCGCAATTATATATAAAGTATAAAGTCATCCTGCTTCTTTTTGAAACAGATCATTCCAACTACGATTGCAACCAGACTGAATATAAGCGCATAAGCAAAATAGTGCATATTCATCATCTCGCCAAACATGGCTGAACGGAAAATACTGATAATACAATACAGCGGATTAAATTTCAGTATCCATGCAAATCCACTCTTTAAAAGTCTGGAAGGATAGTAAAAGATCGCACAGGTATACATAATGATCATCAGTGCTACTGACCAAAGATATTCCATATCCCTGAAAAATACTCCGATCGTCGCAAGAATCATTCCACATCCATAAGAAAGCAGAAGAACCAGGATCAGTGCGATTGGGATCTGCAGCATATAAATTGTAGGCTGGATTCCCTGTACGACTGCAACGATAGCCAGCACGATCAGTGAGATCAGAAAAATTACATAATTATAAAGTACGCTTGACAGCGGATAAATATACTTCGGCACATAAACTTTCTTGATCATCGCCGCATTCGCCCGGACTGATTTCAGTGCGCGTGTCGTCGAACTTGAATAGTAGCTGTACAGCAGACGGCCTGTCAGGATATATACAGGGAATGTCTTGTCTTTGTTTCCAAACAGAGTACCGAATACGATCGTCAGTACCATCATGGTAAGAAGAGGTTCCAACAGGGACCATATAATACCAAGATAAGAACGTCTGTACTTCAGTTTGATTCCTTTTTTTACAAGTTCTCTCAGAAGAAACCTGTAATGCATAAAAGTATTTACGTATTCTTTCATAGCATCTCCAATATTCAATTTTTTTCTTTGTTCACATGGCTGTTAAACATAATATACCATTTTTACAATTCTGGCAACCTTATTTTTTTCCAAAAAAATGCGTCTGAACACATCTTTTTAAAAAAAGCTCAAAAACCGGGGCCGATACAGAAGAAATTCTGTTCCGGCCCCGGTGTACTCCTGGCTGATTTTATATGAAAGGTCTGTTATCTCTTAATATTGAATGCCTTAAATCCCGGGTATACCGCTGCATCCCCAAGCTCTTCTTCAATTCGGAGAAGCTGATTGTATTTTGCAACACGCTCACTTCTGGACGGCGCTCCGGTCTTGATCTGGCAGGTATTTAATGCTACCGCAAGATCTGCAATAGTTGTATCTTCTGTCTCACCGGAACGATGAGATGAGATTGCAGTATAGCCTGCTTTATGTGCCATTTTGATTGCTTCCAGAGTCTCGGATACAGAGCCGATCTGATTCAGTTTGATCAGGATGGAATTTCCGCATCCAAGGCTGATACCTTTTTCAAGGCGCTCGGTATTTGTAACAAACAGGTCATCACCTACGAGCTGTACTTTTCCACCCAGCTCTTTTGTCATGATCTGCCAGCCTTCCCAGTCTTCCTCGTCAAGGCCGTCCTCGATGGAGTAGATCGGGTATTTCTCGATCAGGTTCTTCCAGTGCTCAACAAGCTCTGAAGATGTAAATTTCTTTCCACATTTCGGAAGGACATACTCACCCTTCTGGCTTCCTTTCCACTCACTGGATGCAGCATCCATAGCAAGTACAAAATCTTTTCCAGGCTCATAACCCGCTTTCTTTACTGCCTCGAGAATGTACTCGATGGCTTCTTCATCGCTTCCAAGATCCGGTGCGAAACCACCTTCATCACCAACACTCGTTGCAAGGCCTTTTTCTTTCAGAAGTGCCGCAAGTGCATGAAATACCTCTGTGCACCAGCGAAGTCCCTCTTTGAAGCTCGGCGCTCCTGCAGGCATGATCATAAATTCCTGAACATCTACGGTATTTGCGGCATGTGCACCACCATTTAAAATATTCATCATCGGAACCGGAAGTCTGTTTCCATTCACACCGCCAAGGAATCTGTAAAGCGGAATGTCAAGGGAAATCGCCGCTGCACGTGCGCATGCAATAGACACCGCAAGAATGGCATTTGCACCAAGTTTGGATTTATCTTTTGTTCCATCTGCCCTGATCATGGCAGCATCCACTGCATAAATGTCAGATGCATCCATTCCTGTCAGTGCATCGTTAATTACAGTATTGATATTTTCAACGGCTTTGGAAACACCCTTTCCTCCGAAACGGGCCTTATCCTGATCTCTCAGCTCAAGTGCTTCGAACTCTCCTGTGGATGCACCACTTGGTGCTGCTCCTCTTCCTATCGTTCCATCTGCCAGATAAACCTCTGCCTCTACGGTCGGATTTCCTCTTGAATCAATGATCTCTCTTCCAATGACTTTCTCGATCTCTAAATATTCCATTTGATATTTATCCTCCTGTCTGGCCTTTCGCCCTGTCCGTAAACTTTGCCCGGGCCGCGTTTTGTCAGGGGATACGGCCCGTCACAATTATTCACGCAATAGTTAGAACCTGCTAACCATTTATAAGTTTACTATATCTAACTTTTGTGGTCAAGAGGGGTTACTGTCATTTTTTTCTCAATTACTTATTTAATCGAATCAAGAAAGTCCCCTGCTGAGTTACGAATGTCCGCCCGACTATTTCGTCAATATTTTCAGAATATTTAACAGAAATGTGAGAATTTTACGTATTGACAAGGCTTTGCAGATTATGATAATATAATCGCCGAAATAAAAACTGAATATGGTTTATGGCAAAATCCTGTCATATATTGGAAACGCACATTCTCCTGAATGATTAACGAACAACACATGCTTTACGGTTTTACATTATCACTTAATCATTTTAAAGGAGGATTTTTTATGCCAAAAAACAAATTTCAGGAAGTCATCTTTACTATCATCATGGTATTTTTCATGGTTTACGCCATGATCTGTTACAACATTGTACTGAATACCGGAGCAATGACAAACAGCGTGTTCCTCTCCGCTTTTCGCGAGCTGACTTTTATGGGACCGATCGCCTTTGTCCTTGATTTCTTCCTTGTATCCAAACTTGCCTTTGCCTGCGCGAACCGCATGGTAAATTTTCGTAACTGTCATCCATTCAGTATGATTCTTGCAATTTCTGTTGCCTCTGTTGCCTTTATGTGTCCGCTGATGAGCTTTTTTGCAACTCTTTTCTTTAAACATGCAGGAAATCAGTTTATCGCAGTCTGGCTTCAGACAACTTTTATGAACTTTCCTGTTGCATTTTTCTGGCAGCTGATCTATGCAGGCCCGATCGTACGTTTTATTTTCAGACATATCTTTCCTGAGAAAGAGGATTCAAAAGAAACCGCACCAAATATGTAAGGGTCAGGCGGATACTCTCAATCCGCATTCACTGCGCAACTCCAACTCGAATAAATGCTTCGCAGTTTATCCAGTAAAAAAGCACATTGCCATGGTTAAACCACACCCCAAAGTCAGACGTTTGGGTGACGCTTTACTCCATGCAATGTGCTTTTTTATACTATACTTTTATATACTATATTTTTTACGTGGCTCTTTTTGATCTGATCTTCTGATCTCTCAGGCTGTTTTCTTTAATTCCGGTATCTTAAAGATCTTCACGATCAGCGGGATCACCATAATGATCCACACAATAGGTTCTGCCACGATCACACCGGTATATCCCAAAAGCGGTACCAGCGTCACCGCAATCACTACTTTTCCGATCATCTCCAGTGCACTGGAAACAAGAGGGATCACCGTTTCTCCCAATCCCTGCATGGCATTTCGAAGGACACTGATCACAGCCGTTACGAAATAAAAAACCGTATCAAATTTAAGATAATTCGTTGCATTGAGGATCACAGTCTCGTTCCGGCTTCCTGTAACCAGATATATCAGCTGTTTTCCAATAGTAAAACTGAAGATCACTGTCATCACAGACCAGATACAGGTATACAGAACTGCCAGGCCGATTCCATGGCGCACGCGGTCCATCCGCCCTGCCCCGGCATTCTGCCCGCAGAAGATCGCCATCGTCTGCCCAAACACACCAAACATGATCATAAACATCTCCGTGATCTTGCGGGCCGCTGTATGGGCCACGATGATATCTCTTCCCAGACGGTTGATGGAAGTCTGCAGCGCCAGAGTACCAAGATTTACAAGAGAACTTACAAATCCCATGGACAAGCCGGAACTCAGCATATTTTTCATCATATTTCTGTCCAATCCTGTAAAATCCTCTTTTTTCAGCCGGAGGATCTCATATCTGCGGATCATATAAAACCAGCATACAAGAAACGCCAAAGTCTGTGAGAGTACTGTGGCAATGGCTGCTCCCTGTACGCCTGCTTTTATCACCAGGATAAAGAACAGATCTCCTGCGATATTTAAAGTCACAGACACCGCCAAGATCACAAGCGGTGTCACCGTATCTCCCAACGCACGCAGCGATGCCGCACAGGTATCATAAAGAAATGTTGTCAGCATGCCTGCGATAATAATAAAAATATATGCTCTGGCAGTTCCCACCAGACGATCCGGCACATTTAAAAATCCCAGGATCGGATGAAGAAACAAAAGTCCCAGAACGGTCAGGGCCAGAGAGATCACACTGCCCATCAAAAGAGACAATGCAAACGATTTTCTCACTTCCTCTCGATTTCCGGCGCCAAATTTCTGTGCAGTTACTATGGCAAACCCATTTGCAAGGCCCATCAGAAATCCGATGATCAGGCCGCTCAAAGGACTGGTAGCCCCTACAGCTGCCAGCGCATCTTCTTTCAGAAAACTTCCCACGATCCTGGTATCTGCCAGGCTGTACGTCAGCTGCAGAAGATTTCCCAGAAATACAGGAAGTGCAAAGGACAGGATCAGCGTGGAAGGTTTCCCCTTTGTCAGATCTTTCATGTCAGGCCTCCCTCAGTCAATGATATCATTCTGAAAACGAGAAAGATGCTCATAGGGAAGGATCATTCTTCCGCGAAACAGTCCACAGCCGTCATTGATCAGGCTGTTGTTTACCGCACCAAACATATTGACATCCAGTTTTGCCAGATCCAGTCCGAGAAGCCGCATTCCACGTTCGTAAGCTTCATCAAAATAGATGCATTCTCCCTCCGGAATGGTATCTCTTCTTCTGCGCTCACTTTCCTGTTTTTTCTCATAACTTAAATGGTTCGCGGATCCAATCTCTGCCACATCATCCATGTCCTTTGTACGCAGCTGTACTTCCATATAACTTCTGGAGCTGTTATCATAAAAAGTAATATGCAGAGACTGATAATCTTCCTCGCTGTTGTTGCAGATATAATCCCGGTAATAAGGTTTTGCTTCCTCGCTTAACAGTGGAGAGGTACTTTCCTGCACGCCTCTGGCCGGCTCTGCGGTAAATCCTCTTTCTTCCAGAAATCCCGGAAGTACATTGGCGATCTCATAAAGATACCGAAGTTCTTCTTCTCTGACATTCTCGCCGTTTTTAAGATGGCATCTCGGCATGGCGATAACGATCCTGTAGGCAATAAAATCCCGGAAGCAGCTTAAGCGCTCTTTGATCTGGGATACGGAAGGATATTTCCCATGCTCTTTATAGTAATCATAGATAAATTCTACTACATATCCATTAAATTTCTCTTCCGCACGGATCAGAGATTTGATCCTTCCCTTGAAGGTAAATGCCAGAAACGGGTATTCCCCTGCCATATATTTATAAAATTCCCGGATCTTCTGGGACTGGGCAGTAAGGAAATCGTTATGTTCCAGAAGTTCCTGGATCTGGATCAGGAAATTACAGTGTACCAGATCGATCTCGTTGCGTTTTTCTTTTGCTTCTGTCCGCAGATCCCGGATATATTTTTTCAGTATCCGAAGAAGGGTATCTCCGGAATACAGGTAATCATTCAATGTTATCATTTGTGTTTCTCTTTTCTTAAAATTTCCTTCTTTCCAGGATTACATATTTACCACTACTTTTTCAACCAGTTTCTGGAAAAACTCCGCTATACGGTCTGCTGTCTCCTGCACTTCTTCATGGTTCAGCGCTTCTTTTGAAATCCCTGCTGCCATATTTGTGATACAGGAAATTCCGCAGATTTCCATACCCATATGACGTGCTGCCATAGCCTCACATGCTGTGCTCATTCCGACTGCATCTCCTCCCCAGCTCTGTGCGAGTCTTATCTCTGCCGGTGTCTCATAGTTCGGTCCTGTAAACTGAACGTAAACACCTTCCTGAATCTCAACGCCACACTCCGCTGCACACTTGCGGATCACATCCTGAAGACGCTTGCTATACACTTCGCTCATATCCGGGAATCTCGTTCCAAGTTCATCTATATTCGGTCCGATCAACGGGCTTGGAACTCCTGTTGTAATGTGATCTGTGATCATCATGAAATCACCGGCTTTGTAAGATGGATTACATCCTCCTGCCGCATTTGTAAGAAGGATCTTCTTCGCTCCTAGCATTCCCATCAGACGTGTCGGGAGAACAACGTCTGACATCTTATATCCCTCATAATAGTGAACACGTCCCTGCATGATCACAACCGGTGTATCCTCTACATAACCAAATACAAAGCGTCCTTTATGTCCCTTTACTGTAGAAACCGGAAATCCTTCAATCTCTGTATAATCGATGGTCTGCTCAATCTTGATCCCATCTGCGAAGTCTCCAAGTCCGGATCCGAGAATCAGTGCCACTTCTGGTTTAAAATCGATCTTCTTTCTTACACTTTCAAGACATGTAACTAATTTCTTATACATAATTTTCACTCTCCTTTTCTTTGTTTTCTGAACTTGAAAACCGGTAACATTTCGTGTAAATACTTATGCGCCATAAACTTCCCTCATTATCCGATACAATTTATCTTTTACACAATTTTCCGCAAAAGCCACATCTGCTGCATTCTTCATCAAAAGATAGATTTCATCATCTTGGATTCCGTATGTGTTTTGAATAAATTCCAGTTCCTTTGTCATTGTTGTATCACTGACCGTACGATTGTCCGTATTGACCGTTACTTTTAAACCGCCATTCAAGAACTCTCTGATCGGGTATTCCTCCGGTCCTGCTACTGCTTTTGTCTGCAGATTACTGATTGGGCACATCTCGATCCCGATTCCTTTTTCGGCAAGTTCTTTGATCAGATCACTATGTCCTCTCATTGCAATTCCATGACCGATTCTTCTTGCCCCAGCTTCCACGGAATCTATGATGTTCTGAGCACTTCCACACTCCCCTGCATGGATTGTGAACGGCATCCCAATCTTGTGGGTGTTCTGGAACAGATTTTTAAACTCTGACATAGGGTAGATGGCTTCTGCTCCTGCAAGATCTGCTGCACACACTCCTGAGCCAAGATATTCTCTCGCTGTACGTATCATGCGCCAGTTCATTTCTTCGCTGTGATGCCGCATTGCACATACAATCAGGCCGAAGTCAATTCCGAACTCTTTCTTGCCTCTTTCAAGACCTCTTAGGACTGCTTCTATCACTTTGTTACAATTCATATCATCTGTCTCTGAAAGAAGGGGGGCGAAACGGATCTCAGAATAAATCACATTCTCCTGTTTCATACTTCTAAGCACATCATAACCGGCTTCTTCAAGACCTTCTTCATCTTGTAAGCATTGCCCCGGCAGATCAAACTTTTCCAGGTATTCTGCAAGACTGGTACAGTCATTTGACACACTCAGTTCTTCTTTTCCCACCTGTCTTCCCAATCTCTTTTCCACAAATTCCCGACTCAGTGATCCGTCCAGATGACAGTGCAATTCCACCTTTGGCAATTTTATAATATCTTCCCTTGTCATTGTTAAATCCCCCTTCCTTTGTCAGGCTTTTAATTCGTATATATTATACCAAATTTAATGGTCCAAACCCAAGAGGCATCAGCTCTTCTAAAGTATAAATTTCATATCGTTCTTTATCCACTGCAAGAATGATCTGAAATGTCTTCGGATTACAAAATTCCATCATGACCTGACGGCATACACCACATGGCGCAGTGTATTCCGTCAATTTTCCATCTTTGCCACCGACAATGCAGATTGCCTGAAAATCACGAACACCTTCGCTTACCGCCTTAAAAAATGCAGTTCTCTCCGCACAGTTTGTTGGTGTATAAGATGCATTTTCTATATTACATCCTGTATAGATCTTTCCGCTCTTTGTTAAAAGCGCTGCCCCAACTTTAAAATTCGAATAAGGTGTATAGGAAAACTTAAGTTGCTCAATCGCTGTATCGATCAATTTCTCAACCATAACCTGTTCCATCACAGCCTCCTCTTTTCTTTTATATGCTACTACCTGTTTTCTTATTTGTTTTCCTGGTCTGCTTTGATCAATTTGCGAATTGCTTCAACGGCTACCTGGATTGCCATATCTGTATCATGAACAACTGGATTCGCAAGACCAAGT
>ENA-OPDA01001142-OPDA01001142.1-human-gut-metagenome-genome-assembly--contig:-NODE-1142-length-18064-cov-2.584541_pt1 | contig 18064 bp, 15 predicted proteins | sample MGYA00241253_ERZ501486 | MGnify/ENA primary metagenome ERZ501486 (study PRJEB25962, sample SAMEA2042510) | human gut metagenome | biome: human gut; feature: human-associated habitat; material: faeces... | reverse complement strand
CATAGCAAGTTCTTCTAATTCTTCTTTAGATGAATCTTTCTTTATTCTAATAGTATCTCTTACTTTACCATTAACTTGAATGGCTATTTCAATGGTATCTTCAGTAGTCTTAGATTCATCATAAGTAGGCCATGGTTCATAAGTTATAGTATTATTATGTCCTAACATACTCCATAGTTCTTCTCCTAGATGAGGACATAATGGACTAAGTGTTTTAACAAAACCTTCAGCATATTCAGTAGGTAAATAACCTTCTTTATATACAGCATTAATAAAGATCATCATTTGACTAATTGCCGTATTAAAGTTAAGTGTTTCATAGTCATTAGTTACTTTCTTTATAGTTTGATGATATATCTTTTCAAGATTTTTATTTTCTTTATCAAGAACTTTGTTTTCTTCAAATAATCTATATATTCTATCTATGAATTTCTTTGAAGCATCTATACCAGCATTACTCCATGGTTTATCTGCTTCAAGTGGTCCCATAAACATTTCATATAATCTTAGAGCATCTGCTCCATGAGATACTACTATATCTGATGGATTTACGACATACTCTGGATATCTCTTACCCATCTTAATATTGTTTTCTCCTAGTATCATACCTTGGTGAACTAGTTTTTTAAATGGTTCTGGTACTGGTGATATTCCTTTATCATATAGATAATTACACCACATTCTAGAGTATAATAAGTGACCAACAGCGTGTTCTGGCCCTCCTACATATAGATCTACTGGCATCCAATGTTTTAATAGTTCTGGTTCTCCTATTTCGTTATCATTATGTGGATCAATATATCTTAAATAATACCAAGAAGAGCCTGCGGCTCCTGGCATAGTGGAAGTTTCTCTTTTACCCTTCATACCATCTATTACTACATTTTTCCACTTGGTAGCATTTTCTAATGGAGCCATACCATTCTTACCTTTATAGTCATCCATTATTGGAAGAGTAAGTGGTAACTCTTCATCTGGTACTAATTTGATAGTACCGTCTTCCATATGAATTACTGGTACAGGTTCACCCCAATATCTTTGACGAGCAAATATCCATTCTCTTATTTTATAGTTAACTTTCTTAGTACCTAATTTATTTTCTTCAAGATATTCTATCATCTTTTTGATAGAGTCCTCTTTATTTAAACCATTTAAGAACCCGCTATTGATGTGAAGTCCATCTCCTGTATAAGCTTCTTTAGCGATATCGCCGCCTTCAATTACTGGTATGATATCTAGATTAAATTTCTTAGCAAATTCATAGTCTCTTTCATCGTGAGCAGGTACTGCCATAATGGCTCCATTAGCATAACTTGCTAGAACATAATCACTTATCCAGATAGGTATCTTTTTGTTATTTACTGGATTAATAGCATAAGCTCCGGTGAATACACCTGTTTTTTCTTTACTAGCATTTGTTCTTTCTAGTTCTGACTTAGAGGCTGATAACTTGATATAATCCTCTACTACATCTTTATATTCAGAAGTTGTTATTTCTTTTACTAGACTATGTTCAGGAGCAAGCACACAGTAGGTAGCGCCAAACAAGGTATCACATCTTGTAGTGAATACTGTGAATTCTTTATCGGTACCATCTACTTTGAAAGTAATATTAGCACCATAACTCTTACCTATCCAGTTTCTTTGGATTTCTTTAGTGGATTCTGGCCAATCTAAATTATCTAGGTTATTTAGAAGTCTATCGGCAAACTTAGGTATATCCATAGACCACTGTTTCATATTCTTTCGAACTACTGGATAGCCTCCTCTTTCACTCTTACCGTCTATTACTTCATCGTTAGATAGTACTGTTCCTAATTCTTCACACCAGTTAACGGGCATATCAATATATTTAGCATAGCCATCCATATATAGTCTTTTAAATATCCACTGGGTCCATTTATAATAAGATGGATCTGCTGTTGATATTTCTCTATCCCAATCATAAGAGAAACCTAATTCTTTTAATTGTTTTTTGAATACTTTAATATTTGACTCGGTGAAGCCGCTTGGATGATTTCCTGTTTTAACGGCATATTGTTCTGCGGGTAGGCCAAAGGCATCCCAACCCATTGGATGTAAAACATTATAGCCTTGCATTCTCTTCATTCTTGCTACTATGTCAGTAGCAGTATACCCTTCGGGATGGCCAACATGAAGACCTACTCCTGATGGATATGGAAACATATCTAGAGCATAATACTTTGGTTTACTAAAGTCTTTTGTATCGGTCTTAAATGTTTTATTTTCTTCCCAATAATCTTGCCATTTCTTTTCTGTCTTTCTAAAATTATACATTTTTGTTACCTCTTTTCTTTGCTGTATTAGTCTTTTTTGGGACATTTTTATCTTTAGGAGTATCTTTTACTTTGATAGTCTTAGTACTTACCATACCATGTTTTTGATAGTATCTACCAAGTAGACCATATAGGATAATTATAAGTAATATTATTATAAATATACCTACGATTAATTGCCACATCCATTTATCTAATAATTTAGATATTATTATATATGTTGTATCTATAATAAAGGTATTAACAAAAGCCGTAGCATAAATAAATTTCTTATAGTTTATTTTACTTTGATCTAATCGGTAGAGGCTAACTAAGTAATAGAATTCTACGGGTACTTTATTGGGATTATATTTAGTTTTCTTTCTTACAAAGATTAACCAATATAATATAAATACTCCAATATATACAATTAAAAATTCTAGTAATATTTTTAGTATATCTTTCATAAATGCCTCCTTATATATCTATGTATTATACTATGATTTTTCTATATATTCAAGTAGATTTATAAATACATTTATATATTTTTTATCTAAACCTTTTCTTTTTAGTTTTCTTATTTTTATTCTTTTCTTTCTTATTTCTAAATCACTAAATAGTATCTTATCTAATTCTTCTTTTAAGTTTGTTCTTATTTCTAGATCAAATAAGATATTTTTTATTTCTTCATTTATTATTACATCTGATCCTACAAGTATATTAGTACCTTTGATATTTACTTTGATTTCTCTACCTACGATAGCATTATCTATTTTTATGATAAAGTCATCTCTATCATAATAAGTGCTATAACTTATTGTTTTATCTTCAATATTTACTTCAGTTATATTTCTAGTATTTTTAAATCTAAGTAAGTATGTTCTTCTGGATAATAAGTTCTTACCTTCTTCTCTTGATATAATAAATGTATAATTATCTAATTCATACTGATAATTAAACTTAGTTATCATGTATAAGCCTTTTTTATAGTTATTAGAATAGCCATCATCTTCGTAGAAGGAATACTCACCATTATCTAGTGGATATATATTTAGTTCTAATATACTTGGTATATATTCTTTAATATTTATACTTGTTGGTATGATAGAACCGGCTTTAACAAATACAGGATAGTCTTCATCACGATAGAAGTTATTATAGTATTTATTACCAGTATATTTTTTACCATTTAGGTAATCAAACCATATACCATTTGGTACATATATTTTCTTTATTGATCTTTTAATAACACTATTTTTTCTTTCAGTAATTGGGGCTACAAAGAAGTTTCTACAGAAGAAGTATTCATTCTTATATAGTGGTTCATCTATTATCTTAGGATAATCTATATAGAATGGTTTTACTAGTCCATGCCCAGTTTTATGATAGTTATAACTTTCACTATATAGATATGGTATTAGTTTATATCTTAAATTCATATAGTATATTATATTATTTCTAATGATACTATTCCATTTCCATGGTTCTCTTTTATAGTATACTCCGCCTTCACTAGCTAAGAGAAATATTGGTGAGAAACAAGAGAACTCAATATACCTTAAGTATAATTCGTCTTCTTCAATACCACCGTGATAGCCACCAATAGGATGAGCTATAAAGGATAAGCCCATGTTATATCCTTGAGAATTATATCTTGGTAATAAATTTAATGTTGTCCAGTTTACTAAGGTTTTACCACTCCAGATAATGGGATATCTATGCATAGCTATATTAGCATTTCTGGATAGTGTTAAGCCTCTTATATTCTTGATATTACTTAGGCCATGGTGATAGTGGTCTATCTTCCATAAATTTATTCTATCTAATGGATTATTATAATCAATACTATATACTGATACTCCAAGATTATTTAAGTTATTTATAAATATATTAAAATATATACCTATCTTATCATTAGATAATGGGATAAAATTTACTTTATCTAGATTAGTATAATTACTTATATAGTTATATTCATTAGTACCTTTATTTATATAACTAGTGGGATTAATTGTTACTCCTAGTTTTATATTATTGTTATTTAAATAACTACTTATATATTTTAAATCTATACTTGGTATTAATGTACTTCCATTATGCCAATAGTCTCCAAGTAGAAATACTGATATTGGTATATTATTTATATTGAATTTATTTACTAAATTAACTATATCACTAGTACTATAGTTATCGTTCTTATACCATATAGCTCCAAGAGCATATCTTGGTATTAGATTAGGATAACCTGTTAAAGTGAAATAATCTGTTAGACAGCCTTCAAAATCATTATTATACATAATTAGATATAAATCTTTTATATCCTTAGGTCTTTCTATGAAATTATCGTTTTCATCTAATACTAGAGACCCAGAATCATCTATTAGACATATTCCGTCTAAGGAATATAATCCTTTATCCAATATTATTTTATCTTTGATACTATCTATTGAATAATTAATGGCTCGCATATTTCTTATTTCTTTGCTACCTGCCTGCCATTCTTTATTGGTACCATTTATTACTGCTTTTATATTACTACCAAAAGTAGTTGATTTGAAATCACTATCTTTTACATAAGATAAAGTAAATATACCAGTATCTATTTGAATAAGAGTATTACTTTCAGTAATAGAATATGGTACTAGGGAAAGATCTATTTATTACTAAAGAAGTTGGTCTATCTTCAAATACACCATTAATACTATATTCTAATCTTATCATTCTAGGAGTTAATATTGTAAATCTATATTTATTACCTATAATATAAGATTCTTTATCACTAATTAATTTATTTTTACTATCTATATAGTAATTACTTACATTAGTCATAATATCCTTTCCTTTCTATTCTTTTTATCTACATATCTATTTTACTTTATAAGGCACCAAACTAGTGTTAATACCAAAATTTATTTTTCATTTTTCGCCTTTCCATGAATACTTATCTTCTCTTGGCGACTTTCGCCGCCCTTGCCCCTAACAGACTTCACCTGTTTGAGGGGTCCCTTACCAAGTTCTTCCTACCAAAGTTATCTTAAATTAACTGCTTACGCACTTAATTTGTACGGATTACTACTTGAGCCATCTCCTGACTCTATTCCCAGTTTAGAACTTAGAGAAAGGACTGGCACGGCCCCACGCGCAGCACCCGTAAAGTACTCGCCCACATTGCCGTGCGAATACCACGCACCGAACGAGTAGCTGGAATCAGGGGTTAATAGCCATCCATGATTGCTTCCATTATCTGTTATAATTGCTTTCATCCAGTTGTTTGAGGTACAAGTACTATCGTTATATTTATTTAATTGTTTATTAACACACTGATTTAAATCTGCCGCATAGCCATAATCACTTGGATATGCTAATGCTATTTTACCTATCCATATTGTGGAATTTCCTGAAGGTACGATTGTTCCTCTTTCATATTCATATATTTGATTTGAATATATTTCACCTGTGGTCCATCCTCCTAGATAATATGTTGTCTCTGATATTAGACTTCTAGTGATATTATTTTTTATTCCTATATTAGTCATATCTAGAGAGGTTGTTCCTGTTGCGGTTGAGCCTGAATAATATGTTACAGTGCCACTTCCATTGTAATAACTGCCATTCAATAGCTTTTGTAATGTTGCTGTTGACCAATTATTATCATATGTTGTCTTTGAAGAATCTTCATTTTTATCTTGGTCATATGCTAAATTACCAATAGATTCATTCCTTATTAGTTTTAATTTGCCATCAAATACTCCTATTATTCGCCATATTTCACAATTAGTATCTGGATATATTTCACAATTAAAATAAACATAGTTATTAGGACTTGCTCCATAGTAACGAATGTTACCACCATCTAAATCTTCTGTTGTACCACCTAATCTATCATTCATTAAGGATACTGAAGGTGCAGTATTATAAGTAATACTATTATTTGTAACAGTTTCTTTTTCTGCATTTGTATATAAATTAGTTATATATTCTACTGCATTTCCTAATGGTGTATTAAGTACTGCCCCTTCTCCATCAGCGTGTAATTTAAAACTAAATGTTTTATTCATCATAGTATTTGGATTAGTATAATTAACACCATTTATCCAAATATATAATGTATATGCTGTCTTTGATGTAGATATACTTTCATTAGTTAATAATACTATATGATTAGTATTATTCTTACTACAAGTAACTGTATTACTAGTTAGATAATTATCACTAAAGTTACCTTCTTTTACTTTAGTAGTTCCTTTATATAATTCATATCTAAAACTTTCATCTTTTAATCCTGTATCTATACTAGTTATATCTAAATACATATTAAATACTAATCCTGCAGTATCTCCCTTTACATTTATATTCTTTACTATACCTTTACTTTTATCTGATACTGGTCTTAGATTAGCACTTATATCACTTCCTCCATTAAAGGTAACTGTAGCAGCTCCTATTCCTGCAACTATTTTTGTAGTATCACTATCACTAGTAGTCCATACATAATAAGCATATGTACCACTTACTATTACTACTATTACTAATACTATTAAACTAAATATCATATATATCTTTGCTTTATTATTTCTATTATCTTTCATTACTTATCACCACTTTCTATACTCATACTTATATTTCCTTTATATACACTAGATAATATATCATTAGAATTATCATTATTTACTAAACTACCATCTATCCATATATATACTGTTAACTGTTTTACTTGATTATTTATTTCTATATTATTATATATAGGTAAATTACCAGTACTACTTACTATACCACTAGCTACTTCATTAGTACCATCTAATACTTGATACTTTAGTACATTACTAGTAAGTAATATACTACTTGTAGTACTATCAGTATTTAAATATAATGTACCAGTACCATTACTTATAGTACAAGTATCTTTTAAATTAACTTTAATTACTGAAGATAAACCTTCAGTATAAGTACTTGCTAAACTAAAATTAGCAGGATTACTATCACTACCTATATCTTGTCCTTTAACATAATTAACATCAAAACATTCACTAGTACCAGATATATTAACTACTCCAGACCAAGATAACCAAGCATAAGTAATATTTACTGATACTATTATTATTAATAACCTCCTAATAACTACCAGTAATTTGTACTGTATCAGCACTTATTTTAGCAGTAAATCTATTATCATTAAGTGCTGTATTAATTAAATTAGCATCTAACCATATATAAATATCAAATGTTGTATTTGTACTCTTAAGTCCATATTTATCTACTATTGTAATAGGAGTATCTTTAACTGCTGTACTAAAATTACCATTATTACTATATACAGTAGTACCATTATAAGTACCAACAACTTCCCATTTCAAAGCAGAAATATTAAGTCCTGCAATACTAGTAGGTGTAATATAAATATTAAATGCTGAAGGTACACTACCACTATTTATTTTAGCAGTCGCTACTGAATGAAGTCCTCCAGATTTATCTTCTGATGGCATTAACTGAATACCAGTAATATTTTCTGTTATAGTATAATCAACATCCACCTTACCAGAATTATTATCTACATTCCCCTCATTAGTTCTAGCAACAATATAAGCGTAACTAGCAGCCCCTACTACTATACAAAGTAATAAAACAAATACTATATATAATCCAATCTTTTTCTTCTTATCCATAAAATCACTGCTTTCTCATAATAGTATTTACTTTTAATAATGCTGAAAACTTCTTATCCATAAGTTCATTCTGACTAGTATCAGCCTTATTAGCAATCCATACTCTAAAATAACATTGATAATTAGTATTAATATTAAATGTATTATTAGTAGTACTCATATCACCAATAGAAATATTAGTACCAGTAGTAATTGAAGTACCATCACCACTACCAAGATTACTTTGACTATTATTACCATCCATACAAACAAGACTATACTTAAAATCACTTACTTTTAAAGCATCATCTATTTTAACATTAATTAATGAAATATTAACATAAACATCATACCCCTCTAAAATTGTAGCATCAGGCATTATTGAAAAAGTATTAGCCTTAGCATATTCCATAACTTGTTCATCATCTAAAGGAACACCTGTCTTAACATTAACATAATTATTATCAGTAAATACTACTGAAATACCATTATTAATAGTACCAGTAGTAACACTTATATTAGTAGCAGTAGCAGTATAATAAGCATAAGAACTACCCATCATACAAATAAATATAGCACTAGCGGCAATTGTCAAAACAAAAATCATTTTACTAAATTTCATTTTCTATCACCTCTATCTATTAACCTACTATTATATTACCATATTTTAATTTTATTATCAATAATTTTAATAAAATTATCTTTACTTTATTTTAATATCAAGTAATATCATAGTAGATATATTTGGCTTATATATAATAGATATGTAGATATATTCTTTTGAGACTATGGGCTCAAAAGAACACTCTAAGACCTTAGGCTTAGAGTGCTAATAATAAATAAATTAAATATCTAAATTATGATATACATTCTGAACATCATCCAAATCATTCAAAGCATCAATCAAATTAATAACCTTCTCAGTACTCTCTTCATCAAGTTCCATATAATTATTCGGTACAAAAGTAACTTCACTAACAATAAACTTATCATAACCCATATTAGTTAAAGCATCTTTAACCTCTATAAAACTATTAGAATCAGTATAAATAACATAACTATCATCTTCAGTAATAAAATCAAGTATATCTAAAGAAAGAATATCTTCCATAAGTTTATCTTCATCATATACTTTTTCAAGTACTAAAACACCTTTTCTTTCAAATAAATAACTAACAGAACCATCAGTACCTAAATTACCCCCTCTTTTAGTTAAAGTACTTCTTACAAATCCAGCAGTTCTATTCTTATTATCAGTAAGACAATCAATCATAATAGCCACACCAGAAGGACCATATCCCTCATATCTAACAGATTCATAATTCTCACCATTACCAGCATTCTTAGCCTTATTAATCGCAGACTCAATATTAGCCTTAGGCATATTTTCACCCTTAGCTTTTTCTATAACCATTCTTAGTCCAGGATTATTTTCAGGATTAGGATCACCACTCTTTGCAGCTACATAAAGTTCTTTAGCAAGTTTCTGAAAAACCTTACTTCTTTCACTATCAATTGCCCCTTTTTTTCTCTTAATCGTAGACCATTTACTATGTCCTGACATAAATATTCCTCCTCATAATTTTCTTTTTATATAATACTATTATTTTCTCTCACAGTCAAGATATATTTAAATATATTAACCAATATAACCAAGTATTACCGGTCCTAATATAATAAGTAATATAAGTGGTATAAAGAAAAATACTGATATAACACTTATCTTAATTGGTACCTTACTAATCTTAGCTTTAACCTCTAATATTCTTCTTTGCCTCAAATAATCAATCTGACTATGCATAGTATCAATAATACTACTACCATACATATTAGACTGAGTAAGAGATAAAATAATATTATTAATACTATCCGAAGGTATAAACTTCTGAATATCATTTAAACTCTCATTCAAGCTCTTACCAAATCTAGTTTGTCTTATAGCCTCTTTAAACTCCAAAGACAACTCTCCATCAACACTATTAATAGTAACAGATATAGCCTCATTCAAGTTTCTCCCAGTCTGAAGAGACAAAGTCAAAACCTCAAAGAAATATATAGCTTCACTATTAAGTTTCTCCGTTCTCTTCTTAATTTTTCTATTCAAAAATATCTTCTCAAATAAAATATAATAAATTATCATTACAAATGGTACATAAATATAACCATAGTCAAAAGAAACAAATACAACTATTCCCAAAACTATCATCGTAATTAATCTAATATTCAAAAAAGTCAAAGTACTAACTCTTGAAGATACTCCAAGTAAATTAATCTTTTCATCAATTTTATTAAGTACTTTCTTACTATATAAACTTCTTAAAGAATTATCATTCTTCTTTTTCATTTTCTTCTTCATATTACTCATCCACCTTTAGTGTTCTTAATAAAGTTATCAAATATATAATAAACATAATCACAATAATAGCAATAATAATATATCCAAGAGTAGAACTAAATAAAGGATTAAAGTATGTTGGATTAAGTAAGTAAACAACCCCTATAAATAGTACTGGTACAATACTAAGTATAATAACTACAATCTTAGGAGCAGAACTAATATTCTTCATTTCTTCCTTTAACTTCTTCTTATCAAATAAAGTTCTCTCAATAGAAGAAAATACCTCTACTATATTACCACCAGTCTTATTAAGAACAGTAAGAGATGAAGAAACATAAACAGCCTCCTGTAGTTTAACCCTTCTAGCAAATCTTTCAAAAACAGTATCAACAGATAATCCATATTTCATATCCAAATACATCTTTTTAAACTCATCTCCAAGAGGATAAGGAAGCTCTTCGCTAGCAGTCTGTAATGCCTGAAGTGTACTCTTACCTGCCTTAAAACAATTATTCATAATAATTATTGCCCTAAGTAAATCATTCTCTATATTTCTAGTCTTTCTCTTATAATTCAAAAATAACAATATATCAAGCAAATAATATCCAATAAAATAATTAATAATATATCCAAATAAAGAGAAATAATTAGTAGTAAATATTTGTGATATAGTAGTTAAAATAATAAATACTATCGATATAATAAACTTATTAGTAATAAAATCAACAGTCTGTATTCTATCTCTATCTTTATATTTAATATATCTTTCATACTTCTTACTTCTCTTAGTAAAATAATTACTCTTCTTAACAATTTTCCTAAATCTACCAACAAAAGATATATATCCACTAACAAATTTATCACTAAAAGATAATTCTTCTCTCTTAATAGGCTCCAAAGAATAATACTTAATTCTCGCCGCCTTCTTATCTCCTAGTACATTTCTAAATAAAATAATGATAATTATCAAAAGTATAACAAGTAAAATACCCTGCAAAATAAACATTGTTTCCATAATTATCATCCCTTTCTTCTTTAGTTAAAAATATCTTTAATATCTATACCTTTTCTTGTAATTTTATCATAAACTCTAGGTTTTCTCTTATAAACACCAAACTCTCCCATTACACTTCCATCATTAGCCACCCCAACTTGCTTAAATGAAAATATCTCTTTAAGAACAATCTCTCCATCTTTCATACCATCTATCTCACTAATAGAAGTAATCTTTCTTTTACCATCAGATAATCTATCTATTTGAACAATCAAATCAATAGCATTAGCAATATACCCTCTAACCGCAGACACTGGTATTTCCATCTCATTCATTAAAATCATTGTCTCAAGTCTATTAATTGTATCAATAGAATTATTAGCATGTAATGTAGTAAGAGAGCCCTCATGACCAGTATTCATAGCCTGCATCATATCAAAAGCCTCTTTACCTCTTACTTCGCCTACTATAATACGGTCTGGTCTCATTCTAAGAGAGTTTCTAACCAAATCTCTAATAGTAACCTCTCCTTCACCCTCATAATTAATAAGTCTTGTCTCTAACGAAATAACATGTTTCTGATGAAGTTTAAGTTCTGCCGCATCCTCAATAGTAATAATTCTCTCATCTTCTCCTAGAAAACCAGATAATATATTAAGAAGTGTCGTTTTACCAGTACCAGTACCACCAGATATAATAATATTAAGTTTAGCTTGAACAGCAGCTTCAAGAAATCTTGCCATATTAACAGTAAGAGAGCCACCTCTTAATAAATCATCAATAGATTCTAATTTCTTATTAAACTTTCTTATTGTAAGAACAGGTCCTTTCAAACTAAGTGGTGGAATAACTGCATTAAGTCTTGAACCATCTCTAAGTCTAGCATCAACCATCGGATTAGCAGCATCAATAGTTCTACCAAGAGGTTGTACTATCCTCTGAATAGTTCTAATAATATGCTTATCATTAATAAACGATACTGTTTCATCCTTAGCTATCTTACCATCTATTTCAACATATATCTCATTAGGAGCATTTACCATTATCTCAGTAATAGCATTATCTTGTAACAAAGGAGTAATAGGACCATATCCCATTATTTCATTCTGAATTAAATTAAAAATATGTCCTCTCTCTAAAGTACCCAAATCATATCCACTTAAAGTATTATCAATCTCATTATTAATATAATCCTCAAGTAAACCATCATCAGGAATATTCTCTTCAATTAAGTTCTGAACTATCTTCGTTCTAAGACTATCAAGTAGTCCCTTATCACCAAATATATCATAATCTTTTAAACCATTTTTAGGAGTTTCTTTAGGCTTAACATCAAAAGCCTCAGTAAGTGTCTTCTTAGCCATTCTACTTTCCCTCCTTAATATGTCTATCATCAATCAAATCAAGTGCCATCTTCTTCATATTAGCAACATCTTTAGGATGAAAAGTATTAATCTTCTTATTCAAAGTAAGTATCTCACCACTCATAACATACTTATCAATATTCTTTATATAATAATTACTAGATATAGTATAATCAATATTACTATCTATCGTAGCCCTAATATCATACATACTCATATAATCCCTACCAGTATCTCTAGAACTATTTAAACAAATTAAATAATTCTTCTTATCAGTATCAATAAAGACACTAAGTAAACTCTTCATATTCTTTAAATCTACTAAATCATTAGTAACAATAAATAAAGACATATAAGAATAATCAAGAATAGTCAAATTAATATCATTAAGTACATGAGAAGTATCCACAAGTACTACATCATATTCCTTTTTAGCAGCATCAAATATAAGAGGAATATACCTACTATCAACTTTCATTGCCTCTCTAGGGTCTCTAGGAGCAGCTAATACATCAATATTAGAATTATAAGAAGTAACATACTTACTAAGTTCCGTAAATCTATTATTAGCCATACTATCCACTAACATAAATATATCCTTAGTATTCTTAATATCAAGAGATATCGCTATACCACCAGAAAACAAATCCATATCAATAATTAATACTCTTTTACCAAGTTCACAATAAATACCCGCTAGATTAAGAAGTATTGTTGTCTTACCAACTCCACCCTTTACTGAAGATACACTTATTATTTTACCATTCATAGTATCAACCTACCTTCTCTATTCTTTTATTACCATTATCCATATAACCAGTATATTCACTTTTAGCCTCAATCAAATCAAAATTAAATACTTTACCAAAAGTTCCCTTTATAGTTTTAGTAAGAGTTACATTAACCTTACCATTATCTATAAGTACAGATACACTACTAAGATTATTAGTATTTTTATCTATCAAATCAATTAAATCATTCTCATCAACTTTATCCATATTATCAAGAGCATAATCTATTACCATATAACTAACATTAGAAAGTTTATTCTTTTCATACATGGCATTACCAATATCATATACAAGTACAAACATAAGTAATATAATTGGCATAATAACTACGAATAGGACTAAACTTTGACCCTTATTATTAAGTATTAACATTAGGTATTACCCTTTCTACAGTAATCTTATATGGATTACCAAGTATCAAATTAAGTCCTGGAGTTATAACTTTAACATTCTCAGTAATAGTTATATTAGTATATTGATTATCCTCTTTCATAGTTATATCTAAATCAGTATATTTCTTATTAATATCCTCTATAGTAGTACCATTCTTAACAAGTGAAACAATATCCATACTATCATTTTCTAGTTCATTTTTTTTACTTAAAATAGTACCAAAATCAACAATAGCAAACAATATCAATATAAATACTGGTAATATCAAAACAAATTCTACTAAAGCTTGACCCTTTCTATTCATATAGACACTCTCCCTATTATCTATTTCATTATAGCAAAAAAAAGAAAAAAAAGAAAGATATTTCTTTCTTTTTCTTTATTTATTTCTTACTATTATTTTTTGTATTATTTTTCTTATTTTCAGGTTTAACAGTAGGAGTAGCATCATCATCTTTTTTAAAGATAAGATATAGAAGTCCTAATACTACAAGTACTATAAGTATTATAATAACAACCTTTTCAGCAGTGCTACCAGATTCTTCTTCTTCAGTTAAAGTAGTAGTAGCAGTATTCTTTCTATTTACAATTAACTTGTACTCTCTAACATCACCATTTTCTGCTTTAACAGAAATAATAACAGTATTTTTACCAGTTTTAAAGTTTTCATTACCAGTAATTTCCACTCTAGATCTAGAGTCTTCTGCAATAGCAGTAATATCTAAAGATTTAACATCATTATTAACATTTAGTTCATACTCTAAAGTATCTCTATCAAATTTAATTTCATAACCCTTAGCCTCAAGTGTTTTTAAATAATTATTTGAAGAATAATAGTATACTACTGGTGTAGGAACTACTGGTGGTTTTTCTTTTATTATATATACAGTATAAACCTTAGTACTACCATCTTCAGCAGTTACAGTTATAATCGCGGTAGTCTTATCTTCAGTAAGTTCATATTTAAATAAACCATCCACTGTTGATAAAGTATCCTCTAAAGAACCAGATAATATAACTTCTTTAGTACCATATGGAACAGTTAAAGTATATACAGTAACATCTTTATCAAATGAAGTATCAAATGTACCAACACTAGCATTTAGTGAATATAAATTATTAATTGAACTCTTTCTAGTAATATTAACACTAGTACTAACTTCTTCAAATTCATTAATAATCATATCATTAGCAACACTACCATTTAAAGTAACTGTACCTTCACCATCATTAATAGCCATAAATTCAAATGTTATAACAGTAGTACCATTTGTAAGCTCAGTACCTGCTCCTACAAATCTACCATCTTCATTATAAGTACCAATTAAATTCTCATTAAATAGTACATTCATTAGTTTAAGATTATCACTATAAGTAACTAAACCATCAATACCATTGATATAGTCTTCTAAATCTGTAGAATTAACAACTAGACTAACTTTGAAAGTATCGCCAACATATAATTCATCAGTATCACTACCAAATACTAGATTTAAATCAGTATTTTCTCTTTCTTTTTCAGAATGATTTAAATATCCATTAATAGTCATAATATCTTCAATAGTAATAGTTCCAAATGGATCTTCCTCATATTCATCTTTTCCTTCAGTCTCATGACTAGTAAGATATAAGTCCATTGTAGGAATCATTTCACCATTAAGGTATCCTTCCATTGTAGGTATCATATCATCAGTATTAAAAATACTATCATCAGTAATATCTCCCATTACATATACTTTATAACTTGCTTCACTTAAACCTTTAGTAAATTTTAAAGTATATCCATTCTTAATAAGAGTTTCACTAACTGGAGTATCCTCACCGGAAATATCTCCCTCTACAGGTGTTTCTCCATTGTTAGAAATTTCTCCTTCTGCAGGTGTTTCTTCTTCTAATGTAACAAGATTATTATCTTTATCAAACACTTCAAGTTTAATACCATTATTTTCATTTAATAAACTATATAAGTATTCCATAGTAGGAACAGTAGGTAATAAAGGCAATTCCTTAGCATTAACTATAAAGTTACCATTTTCAAATACATATTCCTCGTAAAGAGCATTTAAAGCCTCATCAAAGCTATTACCTTCTACTTCATAAGTAATTTTAGCCTTATATTCTAAAGTTAAAGCTTCGGTTTCAGTCTCTTCACTAACCTCAGTAATAACAATCTTATCAGTATATTCTATAATAGTATTATATGAATTAGTTAAGTCTATCTCACTACCCTCTGTAGTAGCATTCTTAAGTTCCTCGCCAGTCATAACAACACTATCATTATCATTTACTTTGACACTATAACTCTTAGTATCATCTATTTTATCGCCAGATATAGTTAATATCTGTCTATATTTACCAGCGGTAACGTTATATTCAAATACACCATCATTTTCAGTTTCATCTATTATAGAATCATCAAATGTATTCATTAAATATCCATTAACCACTAGTTCTTTAGTTTCATCTTTAATTTCAGTATCATTACCAGTTATCTCATCTGCTAAAACTTTAGTAACTGAAGATAATTGTGAAAATATTAAAGTTAAAACTAAAAATATCTTAGTCATTTTCATTAATTTCTTTTTCATCATATTCATCCTTTCTTGTTTTATTTTATATAATTATTTTGTAAAATTGTAATGAAATTTCCCCCTTAATAAACACCTCCTAATTTAATGATAGCTTTCCCTTTCTATCATCATCATATCAAGTATAGCACACATTTCGACATTTTTTAACTACTTTACACTTTTTTTACACTTTTTGATATCAAATTATAAACAAAACTAGCAAGTTTTCCTTGACTTACCATATCATTAATTATATAATATTATTGCTTAGCAGCGGATACTATCTATTTTAGTAACGTGTCATTTATAAGTAACTAAGGCTGCATAGCGAAAGTATGCTAAAGACACCCTATTAAAATATAGTATGCCTTCTAAGAGAAGGAGGAAAGAAAAATGGCTAGATATACAGGCCCAAATAACAAACAAGCAAGAAGAGTATCATTCTCAATACTTGAAAATGGTAAAGATATTGCAAAGAGACCTTATGGTCCAGGACAACATGGTAAAGACAAAAAAAGAAAACCTTCTAACTATGCTATTCAATTAAATGAAAAACAAAAAGTTAGATTTATGTATGGTATTTCTGAAAAACAATTCAAAAAATTAGTAAATGACTCTGCAAAAATGAAAGGTGTTCATGGTGAAAACTTACTTATCTTACTAGAAAGTAGATTAGATAACCTAGTTTATAGAGCTGGATTTGCTACTACTAGAAGAGGAGCAAGACAATTAGTTAACCATGGTCATATCACTGTAAATGGTAAGAAAGTTGATATTCCATCTTACAGAGTTAAACCAGGAGATGTTATTGCTATAAAAGAAAATTCTGCAGATCACAAAGGAATTGAAATAGCATTAGCTAATAAGATTAAAAGAGTTGACTTTATTAATTATGATGAAGCAAAAAGAACTGCTACATATGTTAGATATCCTGAAAGAAGCGAATTAAACGCTGAAATCAATGAATCACTAATTGTAGAATTCTATAGTAGAGTATAGTTTATATACTCTATTTTTTTATGCTCACTCTAAGTCTATGGTCTTAGAGTGTTATTTTTAGCCTGTAGTCTAAAAATAATGTCTATCATATATAAGCCATAAATATATAGTGCAAAGATTACAATCACCAAAATAAATACTCTTTACTTTCTTGTGTATAATGCCATAAATAAATAATCAAAAGTTAATAATTTAGCAAAATAAAACAGACTATTATTTAAGCAAAATAATTGACTTTGGTAAAATATTGTATATAATATTGATTAAGGAAGTATGAAATAAATACAGAAGTTAAAGAGAAGAATGAATTAGAAGAATATAAAGATAAAACATCGAATTCTGATATAAAGTCCAAAGTAACAATTCCAATTTCAAATACAGAAGATCAAAAAATCAAAGAAAATGAACCAGAAGAGGTTGACGAAGTTCAGAAAGAACCTGAATTTACGGACCCTCTGGATAACGAAAAAAGTAATGAGACAGTTGATATCGATGATTCATACGATGAAGATGAAAATGACAGTATCTTTGCCATTGCAGGAAAAATGATGCAAGGCTTTTAACAGAAAGGGTGAATCATGTGATTACAGAATTCAACAAAACAAAAGAATACAATAAGAACTTAAAAGAAAAAGTAGAAGAGATCAAGAGGATATGCAATAACCTGGATATTCCATGTTTTTTAACATTTTGCGTG
>ENA-OPDA01001129-OPDA01001129.1-human-gut-metagenome-genome-assembly--contig:-NODE-1129-length-18218-cov-2.424765_pt1 | contig 18218 bp, 23 predicted proteins | sample MGYA00241253_ERZ501486 | MGnify/ENA primary metagenome ERZ501486 (study PRJEB25962, sample SAMEA2042510) | human gut metagenome | biome: human gut; feature: human-associated habitat; material: faeces... | reverse complement strand
TTAAAGTTATTCTTAATGGTAAATATCATAATAAATCTAATAAAGATAATAAAGAAGTTAAACAAATTAATTGTGATAATATTAGATATAGTTTTGATAAATAATAATCTGTTATATAACAGATAATAATTGTTTATAGTATGGATTTTATTAATAAAGATAATTATAATCAATTTGAAGTTGTTATGCAAAACCATACTTCTTATGATTTAAAACATAATGATTGTATTAAGAAAACATTTATTGTTAGAACTGAATTTATTCCTTTTAATAGTTTTATTGATTGTAATTTAGAACAGAAACATAGTAATAATTCAGATTATAATCAATAACGTTGTATTACATATTGTATCGGATATTGAAGTGAATATTATAGTATTTATAAGATAATACTGTTATAAGTTAAGTGCTTGATTTACAGATAGATATTAAATGTTAAATGTTTGTATATACGGATATTTAACTAAATTTTTAACACATAATGTTGGCGTATGCAGAAAAATATATTAAGTTATAGTTATCGACAATAGTTATCAAACTATTGTCGATTGTTGTTTTAAAGCAGATATAAAGCAGAAACTAACTATGGAAATAATCATAATTACAACAATAAGAATTATAAAGAAAGTAACAAAAAGTAATACTGGAGAAAATAATCTTGCTGAAAATAATAAAGATAAAATAGCTAATAAAGTAAATCAAAAAGTAAATAAAAAAGTAAATAAAAAAGTAGGTAAATTAATAAGTTAACAAGCGAATTAATAAACTAATTAAAATATTAATAGAAGTAATAGTATAAATAATAAAGATAAAAGAAGAAATAATGAAAGAGATAATAAAGTTGATGATAATAGAAATAATATAAAAAATAATAGAAAAATAATAAAGCTAATAATAAAAGAGAAGATAGTAGTTTAAAATTTGAAGTATATAAATGCAATAAAGTATAAAAATAATAGAGAACATGAAACAGGAGATGAAACAGGAGATGAAATAAAAAATAATGCGATTATGAAATTTGAGGTTTATGAATGTGTACGGGGAGGTATGTAGTAGACTACCCCCGGTGCTATCGAAAAGTTTGAATACCCCCGTCATGAAAGTACCAAACACCTCATACTTCAACATAATAAATCTTGGTATAATAAATATTATACTCATCGCAGTGTTGCACTGCATGGCACAGCAGATGTTATTACTAACACAATGCAGAGAGTTCAGTGAGAAGCTGACCATGATAATTATGAAGTTCAAATTAAATTTATTCAAGAAGTTAACAAATGAAGATAAACATGTAATAACGATTATTGCTGACTTAATTGGTTGTGCATTACTTGTTATTGCTTTATGTTATAGAGTTTATTGGTGTTTGACTTCTTGGTTATTATCGTAATTATAATATAGCTAATACAGCGAGAGATAATCTTGTTATATTAGCTATTTTTATTTATATTGCATACCTCATACAATAACATAATAAATCTTGGTGTACAACATATAGCGTTATTGTTGACACTGTTATTACTAACCAAACGCTCGGCAACCAAGTCGTTAAATTGGTGAGACTCTGAGAGAGAGCATTACAGTCATGGCTAATTCAAAAGCTGAAAACGAAGTGAGTGTTATCAACGTAGTTGTTAAAGCTGTTAGAGTTTACTCAACAGGCGACAATGTTCGTTATCGTGTTCAATTTGATAGTCCTTTTCAAGGCTATGCAAAAGACATGAATGGCAATTACAATCTTACAGAGATTGACTACATTGATTTTGTTCCTTCTGTTTTGATTGCTCAATGTCTTAACATTGTCGAAGGTCTTGATATTCTGTATACCAAGAAGAAAGAAGCTGGTCTTCGTTCTAATGGGGTTACAGGATTCGGGGCTGCTGAACTTCAAGCTGTTCTTCGTAATGCGAAAATGCAACTTGAACGTAAACATTTCAGTGCTGGCGAAGAATATGTCACAGCTGATGGTGAAGTTCGTACTCACGAACACGATGGCTATTCTACTTCTATTGTAGATATTCGTGTTACTGAACGTATTCAGACAAAGCTCGATGACATGCTTGACAAGATGCTCGAAATCTAATTCGAGCTTATACTCCAATGGCAGGATTAAGTTCCTGCTGTTGGAGTTTTTCAAACTCAATACCTCATACTATAACATAATAAATTTTGGAAACAAGTTAATATTACAATTAACAGTTCTATTAAGCCTTTTACTAATTATATTATTAATTAAAATTTTAAACCTATGGAAGAAAATATTAAAATCACAAATGACATTATTAAAGCTGTTTATGCTCATATCTCTAAAAGATATAATATTAATAATATTCAAGTATTTGAATTTATTACAAAACAAGCTGATATTAATAATCAAGCATGTAATGATTATATACTCGATTATTATAATAACGTTATTTTAAAAGATAATAAAAATAATAGTGTTAGCGTTGAAGATGTTGACAAGGTTAACTTTGAGGAATTAACTGAAACTGACAAAAAGTTATTGCAAGTCGTAAATATGCGTGTCACGAATATGTTAAAGAGATTGTTTATAAACTTAATGAGTTAATTAATAAAGATTTGAGTAATGATAGACGCGCAGTTGATGAAGCTGGTGTAATCATGTATGCTATTCAAGCAATTGATAGAGATGTTGCTAATGCAGTTAGTGACTGTCAAAAGGTTTTAAAGTTAATGAAATCTAAATGCTCGTAGATAGCTGTTATTAGCTCTGTATTGAACGATTGAATAAGATATGATAGAGAGTAAGGAAAAGAGAAAATGCGAAATTAAGCTATTTGAGGCTATTTAGAGCATTAGTGGCAGTAGCAATAGTAGGAACACATCCCACACCCTTGTTATTACCACTCTCTTCTCCCTCTTTATCTCTCTCTTTAAGACTTCAGCATACTGTGTCAAACAACAAGCTAATCAAAACATCTTAAAACTCTTAATTTCAGCTTGATTATTTTTATTTTTATTTCTATTGTCAATAATATTATTAACAATAGTTTAAATAACAACTCAAATAGCTTTATTTAAAACTTTTGTTTTAGCTTTTGTTCTAACTTGTTTAATAACTCTTTTAAGAGCTTTATTTGCTTTTGTTTGATTAGGTTCGTCTTAAACAAGTTTAAGACTCACTCTTTAACTACGTATAACTTTATGTTATTAAATTATAGTAAGTTACAGTTTATAACTCTCATGTAAAACTTTTTATGTAACACAATATAAAACTTAAACAGATATGATTAAATTAATATTATTAGGAATAATATATGCAGTAGTAACTGCAATATGTTTTATAAAAATAAAACGAATAGGGGATTCAATAAGACTTGAAGATACTATAAAAATAGTATTATATTTAGTGGTATTTCTATTTACATCAGTATTAGTAATACAAAATTTATGATTATTATATTATTCAATAGGTTTAGCAACAGCTTTACTTATTGAATAATATATTTATTCACCTCATACAATAACATAATAAATTTTGGATATGTGATTGATAAGACTTTTAATAGTTTTATTAACATTATCATTATAATTATCATTATTAACAATTAAAAATTATTAGTTATGGCTAAAGAAAATGCTGCAACTGTAGAACAAGTTAGTGTTCAAGTTGAAAATGGTGCTGAAAATGCAAGTAATGAAACGATTAATGTTGGTTATCAAAACTGCATTAAGAAATTAATTGCTGCTGGTTGTAAACGTATTAATTCTGTTAGAATTAAAAACGTTAATTTTACTGAGAAAGATAACTATACTATGGTTAGCTTTACTCTTAGTAATCCTATTCGTGGCTTTGTAAGTAACGATAATGGTATTACTTATCAAGAAGGTATGACTAATACCTTATTTACTTCTTTATATGCTATTGTTGGAGCACTTAAAGAAGATGATGAACTTGGTTGGATGGCTAATGCTCTTCTTGATAATCCTCAAGCTCTTAACTTGATATTTAATGGAGGTAGTGTTGATATTCTTCAACAAGAAATTGTTGCTGGAGAACAATTTACTAATCCATTTAGTACAAGAAATGATGCTACTGTTCAAGTTTATGATCATGATATTATTATTAATCATATTATTGGTTTTAAACTTGGTAAAACTGGAGAAAAGATGGCTGCAAGATTTGCAGACAAGTTGATGGGCTTCTAATTATAACATATAATATTAGTAGTAATGATAGAAATATTGTTACTACTAATATTTATATTGTTTATAATATGATTATTGTTGATATTATTACATTATTTATGCTGTTAAGCCTATAATATGCTTTTTAGCATGATTATAATCAAGAAGTTAAACATATGACGAAAAAAATATATTAAATATCTTGTATGGTATTATAATTGTTTTTATATTTACAGAAAATATTAATCTTACTATTAATCTTTAAACAAACAAAATTATGGACATTGAACAATCTGTTGTTGAGAATTTAAGAAAGTCTGTTAACGATAACGGTGTTAATTCTCAAAAAGAAAATGAAGGTGTTAATGAAAATACTATAAGACCTATTAATGGTTCTTATAGAAGTAAACAAGATAATAAAGACAAAAAAGAATGTAAACGTACTTATGTTCCTGAAAGATATGCTAAACTTTCTAAACATATTCTTGAAATTGTATTTATTATTAAATTTAATGCAGAAATTCGTAGATTTACTGCAAAAGGTATTATCAATACTTTATTTACAAGAGATGAAATTAAGGCTAAACGTCCTTATGTTAAATTTCTTTGGAATAAGTTTGTTGTAAATACTAACGGTTTGAATCGTGAGTATAATTATAATGAAACTTTTTTCATTAACAGTTTAATTGCTTCTTTCCAATGTTTTGCAGAGACTGCACAAGAAACTATTAACAAGTTTTGTTCTGAAGAATTAAATGATGATTGTCTTGCTGATATTTCTTCTGCTAATATTGACAATATAATTGAACTTAATAAACAGAATGCAGATATTAAAACTGTTGATGTTGAAGAGTAAAATTTACTTAGTCTGAATCCCCGTAGAGAAGAACGATATATCATTGATTCCTTTACGGGGATTCAGACTTAATCTTATGATTATGATTATGGAAGATAATAATAACGATATATCTGTTGAAGTTGAAATTCCAAGTTATCTTTATGATACAGATTATGATGATATAAATTGGAATGATATGCCAGATGAAGATGACGAAGAATTTGATACATTTTGTGATTGAACCTGAAATCTTAAAGTATGGGAATTAGTGATAATTGAACATGCTTGTTTTAGAACTTTCATAGTTATAAGTGTTACGGTTAGTGATAATAGTAACACTATTTTTTAAATTATTAATTTAGTAAACTTATTTATTATGAAACTGAAAACAATTGAATTTGATAACTCTAAACAAAGTATTAGTGATTTAATAGATGAAATTGCTAATAGTATTAAAGAGTCTTTTGATAAAAGCAAAAGTGATATATTTAAATATATGATTGCTGATACTAAAATGTTTGTTGATTGGGCTAAAGATTATAATAAAGTTGATGATTTGCTTCATCAAAATATTATTGTCGCTTTTAATAACCTTAAAAACGTTAGTAAAGAAGAATTAGAATCTCTTGATGAATGTGAACTAAATGAATATTTTGGCATTGTAAATAATGTTGAACATATTTTATATAAATATATTACTAATGTTTGTGAAAATGTTAAAGATAATATTATAGAAATTTTATCTTATTGACAAACGTACTAAATCTTCTTATAAGCCTACTAAAGAAGATTTAAGTAAACTTCGCAAAGAAGATCTTATTAATATGATTATTAATGAAGAAGAACCGAAAAAGAACCAAAATTGAAATAATAGCAATAATATAATTATTGTATATCATAGTTTGTTTATTCATTGTTTCAATTTATTTTTACTATAGATATTCATAATAGTATTATTGCTAAAATAAAACTCTTTGTGAAAAGAGATGTTGTTATGAACCAAACTGTGGATTTACCTATCCGTTTTGACAGGGATTTGTTGTGAAACAAGTTCCTGTTTTTATTTATAATAAGTATTGTAATTATATTATTGATTATAATGTTAATTATTATGTTAGTTTATTATTAATTATTGAGATATAGCAAACTTAATTCGTTAAACGTTTTATAATAGCTAATTTTAGTTTAATATTGAATTATCATATATTAAGTAATATAAGTTATTTAATTAAGCATAAGTCTTTGTATTAAGCTAAAAACAGCTATCATAATCTAAAAATATTAATTATGGCTAATTGTAAATTATATAGTGTAACTGTTGGTACTGGATATAGAGGTGGTGGTATGGTTATTGCTGCCAGAAGTAAAGAAGAAACTATAGGTTTAATTCATGTTTATGAAGATGATATAGCTAAAGAATATATGGAGATTGATACATTAAAAGATATTGGTGTTGAAGCTAAGACTGAACCAAAAGTTTTATTCTGTAATTATTATATAGAATAATAAGCAGATATAAAGCTGGTGTGCGATGTACTTCTCTACGGGGGAACGAATAGTGTGGCGAGGCAAAGCCGAGCCATTATTGTAAATATAAATAATAGTATTAATAAACAAATTAAATCACGTAAAGTTATGAAAAAGAAAAATTATGATGAAGTGAGTGTTATTAGAAGTATTACTAAAAAAGCAAATGTTTCTGTTGATTACGCCAATAAAATAGTACAAGTTAAAAAAGATTCTAATGAAGTTGGTAATGGTACTTGGGGAAAAATAGATTATCTTTGTCATTATTGTGGATATAGTTATATTATATCTAAAACTATTAATAGTAATAGAAAAATTATTAATAGAGAATTTGGTGATGATAATGATAGAAAAACTTCTAAAAAAGAAAGAAAACAACTTAAACTTGATATGGTTAAGTCTACTAAAAAATTAATGAAAAAATAATCTATTAAAACTATTATTATGCCAATATTTGATTTTTCAACTCCTGTTAAAAAGAATAACAAAGGTAAATATAAAGTTATTAAAGAAAAATATACTATTAAAGTTAGAAAAGCTAAAGGAATTGTTTTTATTGATAAAGATAGTTCTTATAAAGTTTTAATAGAAGATAGTATTGTTCCTATTAAACAAGAATGTTTTACTTGTAAAGGTGCTTCTAATATTTATATGCAAGAATTAGAAAAGAAATCTATTCGTAATATTTATATTAGATGTGATAATCTTAATCAAGAACTTGATATTCTATATTATTTGCCTTTTTGTGTAGGTTGTATTGTTAAAGGAAATATTGTTGTTAACAATTATGATAAACAACAATATTTTGATATTAAAGAAAGTTATATTGACTACGAGGACGATAAAGCAGCTAATATCTTTAAAGAATATAAAGATAATTATGATAAACTTAATCAAGCTCGTATTGATAAAATATTAAGAGAAAGAAATGAATGAATTTAAAATTGGTGAACGTATAAATAATAATGATAATAAATATAAGTTTACTAATGACCAACAAAAAGCTATAGATGGCATTATTGATTTTATAGCTTCTCCTTTTAATTCGGCTAAATATATAGTTGGATTAATTGGAGCTGGTGGTACAGGTAAAACTTTTATTACTAAATACATTATTAATAATTGTAAATATAGTAATAGTGTAATTAAGTGTACTTCTTCTACTCATAAAGCATGTAGAGTGTTTAGTCAAGCTATTGGAAATAGACCTGTTGATACTATTCAAAGTACTCTTGGTTTAAGATTAGATTTAAGATTAGAAGATTTTGATCCTAATAATCCTCAATTTAATCCTATGGCTAAACCAAAACTTGACGATATTAAATTGTTATTAGTAGATGAGGCCTCTATGCTTCCTTCTAAAATTGTTAACTATATATGTGAACAATGTAAACAATTAAATATTAAACTTATATTTATTGGTGATAGTAGTCAACTTGCTCCTGTTAATGAAAATAAGTCAAGTGCTTTTTATAAATGTAATAAAGTTTTTGTATTAAAAGAAATTGTTAGACAATCTGTAACTAATCCTATTTCTAATTTATTAGATTTATTACGAAATGATATTACTAATAAAAGTTATACTTTTTTAGAATATATAAGTAAAAATATAGGTGCTACTGTATATAATGAAATTGGAGAAGGTTTTAGTATATGTAATAAAGTTAACTTTAATAATACTATAGATAGTTGTTTTTCAAATGAAGAATATACTAATAACATAGATATGTATAGAATTATTGCATATACTAATGCTTGCGTTTCTAATTGGAATAATTATATTCGTAATAATATAATAAAAGACGCTGATAAGAGTATTATTACTAAAAATGATTTAATTATGTCTTATGAAACTATTGTTAATGAATTTATGGAAATCATTATTAATAATTCAGAAGAATATATAATTAATGATATTGTTAATTTTGTTGATGATACTTATGGATTTAAAGGTTTTTTAATTAAGTTTCAATTAGTACATGGAGGTAATATTACTAAACCTTTATTTGTTATAGACCATAGAGATAAATTTACTATATTAAAATATCATAAAGTTATTACAGATTTAATCGAGACTGCTAAAAAAGCTACAGGTGGTACTCGTGCGAGTAAATGGAAACAATATTATGATTTTAAAAAGAAATATCTTATCGCTGCTAATATAGTTAATCGTAATGGAAAGATTATTTATAGTAGAGATTTAGATTATGGCTTTGCAATTACGAGTCATAAGAGTTAGTATTGGCTCTTGTAAAAGTCCTTTAACTGCTGGAACATCGTGAAGATAATAATGCTACAACGTAAGATGAAAATCTAAGCGTGAATGCTTGAAAAATTATTATTATATGACAATCAGCAACCAAGACCACTCATTATGTTGAGAAACATTTTAATGGTAAGGCTCATCGACTATCCGAAAGGAGTACTGGCAGTAATGCTGGGAAATGGGGACAAACTATTCATAAAACTATTTGGAATTACAATTCATAAATAATATATTTATAATGAAATTAAAATTTATATTGTTATGATAATAAATATTTATGGTCTTGTATATCCAAGTACACAAGAAGTTATTTATGTTGGACAAACAAGAACTTCTATTGAACACAGATTAGATTCTTATTATTGGAAACTTAATGAGGCTAAAAGAGGAAAACGAACTATGACTAAATTATTTAAATTTCTTGATAGTTATTTACCTCTTAGAGTTCAAGTTAAATTATTAAGAGTTGTTGATACTGATAAACCTTTTAATGATGCTGATTTTATGGAAAAATATTATATAAATTATTATCGTAAAATCAATCCTAATTTATTGAATGAAACAAATGGGGGTATTGGTGGATATACAGCAATTAATAAATCTGATAATGAAAAATCTATTATTGGACGTAAAATTTCCAACGCTATTAAAGGACGTAAAAAACCTAAAGGTTTTGCTGAACATTTAAGTGCTATAAGAAAAGGTAAAAATAATCCTATGGCTCAAAGATTAGAAATAAAAATTGGAGCTTATAAAGAAAATAATCTTATTAAAAGTTTTGAATACGGATTTGAAATTAATGAGTTCATAGGAAGTAAAAGTGCTTATAGTAATGTTCATAAAGTTCTTACAGGCAAACTTATATATAAACCTTATGGATATAATTGGAAATATATTGAATAGTTTAAGATATAGTCAGGTTTGCGATGAAAGTCGCAATGTTTATGCAAGGTTCTACTTATGATGTTGTATTTGTGGACGTTAATGATATTGTTTATGATAAAAATGGTCGTCCTTATTCTAATCAAGATGATTTGCTTCGTAGACTATATGTAGCGTGTTCTCGTGCAAGAAAAGAATTAATTTTATGTTATGGGAATTAGACGTAAAACTAAAAATATTAAATTAAGTGTTGAACATTATAGTAGTCAGCTGTTTATTAATAAAATAGACATTTGTTCTAATTGTCCTTTAAAATTATATAGTAAAGAAAATGATACTATTGTGTTTGGTACAGGAAATAGAATTACTAATACTATGATTATTTTACCTTCTTATGATATTAAAGCTGATATTAATTATAATACTATATTAAAAATTGTACGAGATACGTATAAAGATATTACAAATAAAGAACTTCTTGAAGATTGTTATGTAACTCGCGCTATTAAATGTGTTAACAAAACAGATTTTAATTTGGAAAAAGAAGCTATTAAAAATTGTATTTGTAATTTATATTATGAATTTAGTCGTATAAAACCTAATAAATTAATTATTTTTGATAAACAATTATATGATTTTGGTTTATATAATTATAATAGAGGAAAATATATTGTTAAAACTGTTATTAGTCCTGCTGTTATATATTACGATAATCAAAATCTTAAAGATATTTTTGTAAGACAATTTAAAGAGGCTATATATGATACGTAGTTATACTTATGATGTTGAAGTTTTAAAAAACTTTTTTAGTATAAGTATAATTGAAGTTAATGATTATCTTAAAGTATTTAAAGATTGTTATGATGAAAATGATAAGAAAAAAGTTCCTATTCCATTAGTTCAAAAATATACTGTAAAAGAAATTAAAGAAAAACTTAGTTCAGTAGTTAAATATAGCTTTTATATTACTGATAAAGATGATTCTCAACTATTAACTATGCTTGGATTTATTAACGGACTTAGACCACATTATGAAATACAAAAAGAGAATGATGTTGAAAAACAAATTCCTGTTCGTACTGATATGTTCGGTTTTAATAGTTCTAAATACGATAGATTAATGGTTGCTGCTTTTCTTATGTTTTCTAATCAAACAGATAATACTAAAGAACTTATTACTAAATTATATGAAACTTCAAAAAAGATTATTTCTTCTCAAAATGATTATGAAATATTTAAACATGATTATTTACTTGGTACTTTAAGTAAGTATAAACTTCCTTATACAGATGTTGATTTAATGACTGTATTTGCTCTTAATAAAGTTGGTAAAGGAGTTGATAAAAATGGAAAAACTGTTTATTTTCCTAAAAGTCTTAAACAAACAAGTATTAATCTTCAATGGTATGAATTACTTGAATATGAACTTCCTCCTATATCTGATAAAGATAAACATTTTTATGAAAAAGATAATACTCTTAAAGGTATAAATGTTGAAAATCTTAATAAGTTAGTTGAAAAGTGGGATAGATATATTATTGATGAATGGATTGAACCTACTATGTATTATAATATGAACGATTCTTTTATTCTATGTGAAATGATAAGACTTTATATAGATGAGATTCGTTTACGTTATAGTATATCTTCTGCTTATGGGGTTGATGTTTTAAGTAGTTCTCGAAGTAATATTGCTGATAAACTTTTTACAAAGTTTTATAGCGAGTTTAGTGGTTTAAGTCCAAGTCAATGGCAAGGTAATAAAACTGAACGTACTGCTATGGCTTTTAAAAGAGTTATTTTTCCTTTTATTAAATTTAAAACTAAAGAATGTCAAGAACTTCTTGAAGAAATGAAAAAAGTTGTTGTTTATTCAACAAGTAAAAAAGCTCTTAAAGAAGTATCTAATAAATATCCTGAATTTAAATATCTTAAAACTAATAATGATACTGGTTGGTTTGAAATAACTATTAATAAACTTGTTTATAGTATTGCAACAGGTGGACTTCATAGTCAAGATATTCCAAGAGAATTAAAGAGTAAGCTGGTTTATATTGATTCCCACTCTACGGGGAATTTAACATTATCTGATTGTAAAGAAGGTGGTTGTAAAGATAAAGATGCTCCATCTATATGGGATATTATAACTGATGATAGTTATATTTATATACATTTTGATATTTCTTCATTTTATCCCAGTATTATGTCTGTGTATCATATTGCTCCTGCACATTTAAACGAAGGTGTTTTTACAAAACTTGTTAGTTGGCTTAAAGATACCCGTATTGCTGCTAAACATAGTGAAGAAGATCTTATTGACGGTATTCCAAAAGATATTCTTGCACAAGCATTAAAGATTGTTATTAATTCTATATATGGTAAATTAGGTTTTGAATCTGGTAGTCTTTATGATAGACTTGCTGTTCTTAAAGTTACCATAAATGGACAATTAATGATTTTAATGTTGTGTGAAGAACTTGAATTAGCTGGTATAGAAGTTATAAGTGCTAATACTGATGGCATAGTTGTTAAACTTTATAAGAAAGATAAAGATAAATTTGAATATATTTCTAATAATTGGAAACAACTCACTAAATTAGATGCTGACGCTGAAGAATATAAATGTTATATTAATAGAGATATTAATTCGTATGTAGTGGAAGAACTTAATTCTAAAACTACATATAAAGGTGCTCTACATCCTAAAATGTATGCTATTGATTTAAGTAAAGGTTATGATATGCCTATTGTAGCACAAGCTGTTGTTAATTATTTTCTTTATAATAAACCTGTATTAGAAACATTATATGAATGTACTAATATTCTTGATTTTTGTAAGTCTCAGAATGTTGGGCGTCAATTTCATGTTGAATTTGATGATGGAGTAACTTGTACAGAACTTCAAAGAAATGTTAGATTTTATGTATCTAATCAAGGTGGTAGTGTAAAGAAAGTCAACAATAATACTCTTATAAAAAGTAATCTTTGTGTTGGTTATAAAGTAACTGTATTAAATTCTTTAGACGATAAACGTATTGAATATCGTAATATTAATTATAATTATTATTTTAAAGAAGCATTAAAAATTATTGATCCTATTAAATTAGGTATTAGTACTAAACAAAAAGGTGATGTTAAAGCTAAACTTAAATCTGGTAAAATGTTGATTAAAAAACATTCTGGTATGTATAATTCTTTATTTGACGATAATGAAGATTAAAGAAAAAGTTATTCAACAAGTTCTTGATGGTTTTCAGCGTCTTAAAGGTCGTGCAAGTTTTTATTGTTTTACTAAGGATATTATTCCTGATATAGTATTTAATATTATATTAAAGTTTCATAGTAAAAATAAAGATGACGCTATTTTTATCGTTGTAGATAAGTATGAAACAAGAAAGAAATTAGTTGATTGTTTTAAAGCTAATAATATGACCATGGAAGATGGTTATAATATTAGAATTTTAAGTGCTGATTATGTTAATCCTAAATATCATTATTCTTATAAACTAATTATTACTGTTGGCATAAATGATAAATATATGTTACTTAATCATTTATATTATAATAGTAAATTTATGATTAGTATTCTTACAGAGAATATTATGGATAATGATTTTATTACTCGTACTCGTGAAATACTTCCTAATATTGATGTAGATAATATTTCTAATAAAATAAGGAATGACTATATTCATTCCCCCGTAGAGGAACACAGGATTGGAGTAGATATGTCTGATACTGATAGAAGTACTTATGATAAATATACTAATTATATAAATGATTGTGTTTCTATTTTTGGAGATTTAAAAACTATTGAAAAATGTAAATATGGAGATGAAGTTTTAAATATAAGTGCTACTGAATTTCGTAATAATATTGCTAAGCAAAATGGTTGGAGACATGATTTAGATACTAATATTGCTTTTTATAAGCAAATTGATGATATTTATAATCCTAATATTTTAGAGGAAAAAGCTCGAAATTTTTATAGTATTGCTAAGTTAAGAAGAGATTTATGTACTGATAATGTTGATAAACTAAGTGTTATTAATGATATTTGTAATGCTAATAAAGATAAGAAAATACTAATTGTGTCTAAGCGTGGAGAATTTGCTGCGCAAATCACTAAATTTTTAAATGATAATAATCAAAATCTGTCTACTGATGGTATTGTTTATAAAATTTGTGGTGATTATCATGACTGTATTGCTGATTGTATTGCTACTGATGATGAAGGTAATCCTATTTATGTTAAGTCTGGCGTTAATAAAGGACAATTTAGAATGCTCAAATCGCAAGCCCAATCGACGCTTAATGAGAAGCGATTTAACAATGGGAATATTAGTATATTATCTATCAAACAATCGTCCAATGTAGAGCTAAAAATAGCTTGTGACATGGTTATATTTACTTCTCCGTTATGTGATAATATTGTTGAACTTAAAACTCGTTTTAGTAATGTTAAATTTGGCGATAATATTACTAAAACATATAGAGTATATTGTAATAGTACTATCGAAGAAGAAAAGCTATTAAAGGAGAAGATGAATAATACTATTATGGTAATAAATGATACAGAGAATAATTTAATGATAGATGAAATTTCGGGCGATATTATTTTATAGTTATAGAAAAATGTGTTATTATTGTAATGTAGTTAAACAAACAAGTGCTCATTGACATTATGGCAAACGATGAAAAAGAAACTAATGTAGTTGAGAATGAATCTCCTGCTCAATTACAAAAAGTCAGTGATAAAGTACCTGTTGCTAAACGTGAAGTTATAGAAGTTAATAAAGACACTATTAATGCTATTAATTTGTTTGATGAAAAACAATTAATTGCTGCTGAGAATTTTCTTACTAAAATTTCAAGAAGTGAAAAAGGAGGAATTAAAAGTGTTAATGAAGGACTTGCAATACTAATGCGAGCACAAGATTTAAAACTTCCTTTTAGTTCTTGTCTTGAACATATTCACGTTATTAACGGTAAAACAGGTATTGATGTTCATATTATTAAAGCACTATTGTCAAAGGCAGGTTGTTTTTGGAGATGTGTTAAAGACTATCAACCTCTGTATGAATATACAGATGGCATTAATGCTTATACTGACGATAAACTTCCTGATTATGCTATTCGTTGTAAAGATAAGAAAGAAGCTGATGAATTAAGCGAGAAAGATACTGATAGAGAACATATTTATTTATATCCTACTCGTTATTATCAAGATTTAAATGGTAATATTTATAAAGATTATAATTTAAATTCTAAACAATTTGGTATTGCTATTAATAAACAACAAATTGCTGCTATTTCTCAATCTGGTAAAATTCCTGTAATTCGTATTGCTAATCAACCTATTGATTACGTTACCGAATACGAAATTATTAGATATAGAGAAATATTTGGTAAAGTTGTTGAAACACGAAGTATTGGTCGTTTTTCTTATCTTGATGCTTGTACTGCTGGTTGTTTTGAAAAAGATACTTATAAAAAATATCCGAAAGTTATGGTTGGTCATAGAGCTTTTGTATATGCTGCTCGTGATATAGCTTCTGATTTTCTTATGGGCGTCATGGAAACAACCGAGTTAAAGCAAATTAATAATATTGATATTACTGATTCAGATATTATTTAAATATAAGATTTTAGTTATATTGTATCTGAATAAAATATAACAATTTTGATTGAAGATTTAGAAATTGTTATAAGAAAAGAAATTATTAATCTTCAAAACATTTTTAAATAACAAATTTATTAAACTTTTTAAAAACTTAAAGTTATGAAAACTGTAAATGGTATGAGCTTTGGATTTTCTGCTGTTAACGCTGGTCAAAGAAATGTAGCTGTTGAACCGCAACTTATTGCTGTTTCTACTGAAGGTAATTTCCGTATGACTCCTCCTGTAAGTCGTGCACTTGGTTTATCTTCTGGAGATTATGTTACTTTCTTGCATAATATAGATGAAATTAATGCGGCTATTGATACTAAAGCTGAAGCCTATACTTCTTTCTGTGAAGCTAATGGTTTGGAAGTTGGTTCTCCTGAATCTGTTATTGCTATTCACAAAGAATTTGATATGTGGGCTGTTGCCAAAGGTTTTGTAGTATATGATAGCAAAGGTAATGCTAAAACGACTACTGAACGTCTTACTAAACATGATAAACTTCGTTTTGTTTCCCAACATTTTGAAGAAATGTTAGCTTCTGCTCTTGAAAATGCTCCGGAAGAAATTAAAGACGCTTTGAGTCGTGACGGTGTTACTAAAGAAGAACAAATGGATATTCTTTCTTCTTTTGTTAAACCTCGTGAATTACCTAAATATAAAGGTTCTAAAACTGCTAATCCTGCTGGATTGACTGGTACTGGTACTTCTCTTACATTTACTGACGCTAATGTTTGGAAACAGCTTAAAGCTGATATGGGTGATGAAGCTACTAAAATGAATCGTGTTTACACTATTAATTTGGACGAAATTCAAGATATTCCTGTAGATAATGGTCATGAAGTTATTACTGTTAAGGCTTATCTGCTTAAGGAATTTGTTGATAAAGCTCCTGCTCGTGTTAGTTCAAAAGAAGAAGGTGAATATGAAGTAGAAGAGTAATTTATTGTTTGTCATAATAGATTTTTTAATATTGCCCGATAATATATTTTTAATAAGTATGTTATCGGGCATATTAGTATAAATTAAGCTTAATTTTAAAAACGAATTTTTATGTCAAAAGAAACAGTTAATCAAGAAACTCCTATTGAAGAAGTTAAAAAAGTATCTCGTCGTGGTTTAGGTTCTGCTCGTGGAACAGCACGTCTTAAGTTTGGCAATGATCAAGCTAAACCTAATGGTTTATTTTTAGGTCATCTCGAAGAAGTTAAATATAGTACTATAACTATCGGAGAAGATAAAACAGGAATGCCTTCTTTTAATGGTTTTGAAATTCCTAAACTCACTTTGACTTTTGCTTCTAATGAAGAAGATCCAAATAAACGTCATTATGTTTCTAAAACATTTACTGCCGTTGAATCTAATGTAAATACTATTCCGGGCGGTAAAGAAGAATGGAAAGTTAATTCTGTTTTTGATTGGCTTAAACATGTTTTAAATGTTTATTATCTTAAAGGTCGTGAATTGACAGACGAAGAAGCTACTGCTTTATCTTTGACGTTTGAAGATTTTGATGAACAAGGTGAATATGTTTCTGTAGATACAGAAATTGTTATTAATGCTTGGAAAGTTTTATTTGAAAACTTTGAAAATATTATGAATCGTGGTAAAAATGGTAAACCTGTTTATCATGATAAAAACAATAAATTTATTCCTGTTTGGCTTAAACTCCTTCGTTATGTTAAGAGTAGAAAATCTTGGACTCCTATTAATAATGGAGATTTAAGTCTTCCTCAATTTGTTGGAGAAGGTTGTATTGAGATTTATCAACAAAACGCTATTCCTTCTATTAAAATAGATTTGGTTAAAGAAACTATTCTTATTATGAATGTTGAAAAACCAAAAACTCCTAATATGCCTGCTGTTGGAGGAATGGCTCCTATGATGGGTGGAGTTGCTATAGACCAAACTATGAATCCTATGGGTGCAGATATTTCTAGTCAGACTATAGATGACATGCCTTTCTAATATTAATTTATTGTTTTCTTAATTATAACTCCAACTATATTTAATTATATGGTTGGAGTTATTTTTTTAATAATGTTATAGTGAGAAATATAAATTCGAGTAAATTAACAAAACAAACTATTTTAGATAAAATTTCTCAAATTAGTATTTTTAGTACTTATCTTAATTTATCTAATAATATTATTCAACATTGTATTGATACTGGCGAATTAATATGTTCTCCTATAAGAGAAGATATTCACCCTACTTGTGGTTTTAAATATGATAATAAAGGAAAACTAAAATTTAGAGATTTTAGTGGTTTCTTTTGGGGTGACGCTTTTGATGTTGTTGCTTATATTATGAGCAATATTTATAATAGAGAATATAATATTCGTAATAAAGAAGATTTTATAAAAGTTCTTCGTCATATTACTTTTACGTTTAAAGATATATTTTATGGACAAGAAAAAGATATTAATCTTGTTAATGAAATAAATACAGCTATCGTTAATATAAAACATAAAAAACCTAATATTGAATTAGTTGTTAGAGAATGGAATAATAATGATAAAGAATATTGGGATAAATTTGGTGTTCCATTACAATTTTTAAATATTAATTTTATTTATCCTGTAGAACAATATTATATTAATAGAAATGTTAATCCTGAACCAAAGTATTATTATAATACTAACGATCCTTGTTATGGATATTTATTAGGAAAAGATATAAATGGTATTAATAACATTAAATTATATTTTCCTAAACGAGATAGAAGTTATACAAGATTTATAACTAATTGTAATCATTTAGAAGGTATTTATAATCTTAATTATAGTGATTATGATATTATTGTAATTACTAAATCTACTAAAGATAGAGTTAGTATAGGAGCAACACTGATGAGACTGTCTCTTCTCTAAGGGGGAATGAAT
>ENA-OPDA01001119-OPDA01001119.1-human-gut-metagenome-genome-assembly--contig:-NODE-1119-length-18282-cov-2.213365_pt1 | contig 18282 bp, 16 predicted proteins | sample MGYA00241253_ERZ501486 | MGnify/ENA primary metagenome ERZ501486 (study PRJEB25962, sample SAMEA2042510) | human gut metagenome | biome: human gut; feature: human-associated habitat; material: faeces... | reverse complement strand
GCTCCGTGCGCAGCCGACACCGATTCAGCCGATGGAACAATCTGTGCGCGGTCCGCTGCGCAATCCGGATGTCGTCCATCAGCTGTATGGAAAAAAACTGCGCATGACGGCGTCGCGTGTCGATGCGTTTTATCGCTGCCAGTACGCATATTTTCTGCGCTATGGTTTGCGGGCAAAGGAACGCCGCCGCGCGTCCTTTGATGCACCGGAAACCGGCACGTTTTTGCATTTTGTGCTGGAACATACACTCAAGCAAGTGCGGGAGCAATATTCGGACAGGTTGCCGGAGACAGAGACGGTACACAAGCTGGCGCGGCGTTGGACGACGATTTATGTCGAGACACAGCTCGGCGGATTGGAACAGTATTCGGCGCGATTCCGACATTTGTTTCGCCGGCTACTGCATATGACCGATAGCGTATTGGATAATTTGTTGGAGGAGATGGCGCGTTCGGACTTTGAGCCGATTGACTTTGAATTGGATTTTTCGTGGCAGGGAGATCTGCCGCCGATTCTCATCAACAGCGCGGGCGAAACGCTGGAACTGAATGGCAAGGTTGACCGCGTGGACGGATATGTGCAGGACGGTACATTATATATTCGCGTGCTCGACTACAAGAGCGGCGCGAAGAAATTCGAGCTGTCTGACCTGTGGTACGGACTGAATGTCCAGCTGCTGCTGTATTTGTTTGCGATTGAAAAGCAGGGGTTGCAGCGGTATCAGGACAAGCTCGCCCAGCGCATTGACCGCATTGTTCCGGCGGGCGCGCTGTATGTTCCGGCGAAGCAGGTTGTCGTGGACGCCAAGCGCGATGCGGCGGAGGAAGAACTGGACGCCATGCGCAAAAAACAGCTGCGCCGTTCGGGCTTGCTGCTGGATGAGAAGGCGATTCTTGACGCGATGGAACACGATGTCAAAAAGGACGCGGCATTTTTGCCGCTTGGCTACTTGGCATCCGGAGATAAACCAAATAAAAGCAGCTTGTCCAATTTGGCAAGCATAGAAAAGCTGGGCAAGCTGAGCGGGCACATCCGCCGCGTGCTCGGAGAGATGGGACACGAGCTGATGCACGGCAGCATGGATGCCAAACCGGTGCGCCGCGGACCGGCGGAGGACACCTGTGCATGGTGCCCGTATCGCGCGATTTGCCGGTTTGACACACGATTGGGAGACAAGCCGCATACCATCAAAAAGATTCCGGCAGAAGAATTTTGGCAGGGCATTGCAGAAGAAGAGAAGGGAGAGCACAAGCATGGGCGTTTCATGGACCGATGAGCAGAGACAGGCAATTGACAATCGAGGCGGCACGCTGTTGGTATCGGCGGCCGCAGGCTCCGGCAAGACGGCTGTGCTGGTACAGCGCGTGCTCGACCGCGTGACGGACTCCGAAAATCCCTGCGATGTAGATTCCTTTCTCATTGTGACGTTTACCAAGGCGGCGGCGAGCGAGATGCGCGGAAAAATCGCAGATGCCCTCACGGAGCTGGCGGCAAAACAGCCGCAGAATTTGCGTCTGCGCCGACAGCTGATGCTCGTGCACCGCGCCAAAATCACAACGGTACATGCGTTTTGCATGAGTCTGGTCAAGGAGCACTTTCATGAGCTGGGACTGCCGCCGGAATTTCGCACGGCGGACGACAGCGAACAGACGGCAATGCAGCAGGAAGTGCTGGAGGAAGTGCTCGAAGCACAGTACGCAGTAGATGGTGCGGGCTTTTCCGCGCTGGTTGAAGCGGTCAGCGGCGGGCGCGATGACAGACAGCTGGCCAATCTTGTGCTGGAGACCTTTCACAATTTGCAGTCCTCGCCGAAGCCGAAAAAAGAGCTGGAGCAATATCGGCAAAAATTTGTGCAGGAGTTTGACCGCATTGCGAATACCGATTGGGGCATGGCACTGTTACAGGAGGCGGACAGCCGCATACAGTATAGCATTGCCGCATTGGAGGATGCGCTGGATGAGATGAATGGCGCGGATGTTGTGCAGGATAAGTATGAGCCGGTCTTTGCGCACGACAAGCAGCAGGCGGAAAATTTGCTGGCGCTGGTGCGTGACGGCGCATGGGATGCAGCAGTCCAGCTGTGTGCACAGCTTCGCGGCAGCTTCAAGCGCATACCCGCGATTCGAGGCTATGAGGACAAAGATTTTCTTGAGCAGCTCAAGAACCGCCGCAATATCTGGAAGGACATGGTCAAAGAGATGGCGGATAAAGTCCTGTGTGTGACCGAACAAGAGGTGCGCGAGGATATGCACATGATGGCGCCGGCGGTTTGTGCGCTGTGCGATACGGTACAGCTGTTCATGGATGCCTATCAGGCGGAAAAACTGCGGCGTGGTGTGGTGGACTTTAACGATTTGGAGCACTTTGCGGTGCAGCTGCTCGTGGATGAGAACGATGCCCCGACACAGCTTGCGCGTGAGATGCATTTTTCCGAAATCATGGTGGATGAGTATCAGGATACCAATGCCGTGCAGGACGCCATTTTCCGCGCGGTCAGCGATGACGAAAAAAATATTTTTATGGTCGGTGACGTCAAACAGAGTATTTATCGGTTCCGGCTTGCCAATCCGGATATTTTCCTGCATAAATACCAGTCCTATCGGGACGCAGAAGCCGTATCTAATGATGCGCCGCGGCGCGTAGTGCTTTCCAAAAATTTCCGTTCCCGCCCTGCGGTGCTGGACAGCGTCAATTATCTGTTTTCTGCCCTGATGAGCGAGGATTTGGGAGATTTGGAATACACGGACAGAGAGGCACTGCATGCGGGCGCGTCATTCCCGCAGGGAACAGACGATTATAAGACAGAGTTTTGTGTGCTGGAAACCAAATCGGAGGACGAAGATGCGCCGGAATCCATTCGGCAGGAGGCGGCGTATTGCGCAAACCGCGTGCGCGGCATGCTGGACGAAGGCTTTCGCGTGACCGATAAACAGACCGGACAGCTGCGCCCGTGCAGAGCGGGAGATTTTGTCGTACTGCTGCGATCCGCGAAAAACAAAGCGTCCGTCTTTCAGCAGGAACTGATTGCGCGCGGCATTCCGGCGGGCGCGGACGCCGCGGAGGATATGTTTGGCACACCGGAAATTTTGACGCTGGTGTCATGGCTGGAAATTGTGGACAATCCGCGGCAGGATGTTCCGCTGCTGGCGGCACTCAATTCTCCGATTGGCGGATTTACAGAGGAAGATCTGGCGGAAATTCGCCTGTGTGATATGGACAACGAGTATTATTGTGCGCTGGCAACCGCCGCACAGACCATGCCGAAAGCGCAGGCATTTCTCGACCAGCTCGCGGAGCTGCGCGTGCTGGCGTCCGACTTGCCGGTGCATCAGCTGCTGTGGCACATTGTCGATAAGACCGGTGCGATGGGCGTGTTCGGCGCGATGCCGAACGGCAAGGCGCGGCAAAATCATATTACGGCGCTTATCGAATTGGCGGGCAGTTTTGAGCGCGGCAGCAGCCGCGGCCTGTTCGCGTTTGGGCGCTATATCCGAGAGCTGCGGGAAGCGGGCAGCGAAGTTGCCGCGCCGGAGACGGAGAGCGCGGGAGATATGGTGCGCATCATGACCATTCATAAATCCAAGGGTCTGGAATTTCCCATTGTGCTGCTCGCCAATTGTGCCAAGCGGTTCAATGAAATGGATTTGCGCAAGCCTGTGCTGCTGCATCCGCGCATGGGTATCAGCATGCGCTGCCGCGACATGCAGCGCGGTCTGCAATATGACGGGCTGGATCGGCTGGCGATGGCGAGTGTGCTGCGCCGGGAAATGGTCAGCGAGGAGCTGCGAGTGTTATATGTTGCGATGACGCGTGCGAAAGAAAAGCTCATCTGCACGGCGGCGCTGCGCGATGCAGGCGGCAAGCTGGAAAAATGGGCAGCTATTTCTGCCCTGCGTCCGATTCCGCCGTATGCGCTGTCTGGTGCCAATCAATATGCACTGTGGATGGCGGTGCCGCTGCTCAGATATCCCGATGCGCTGCCGCTGCGGGAGCAGCTGAGCCGCCTGCCGGAGCTGGACAACGATGCGCCGCGGTGCTTTACGGTTCATGGTTGCGTATCAGGGACAGGACGCGCAACAAGCCGAGACGGCGGTTGGGCAGTTTGTGGAGCGGGAGCCGATGCAGGCACCGGAGCTCAAGTCGTATGCGGCGGACGCGCTGCGTGATTTACCGTCCAAGCTGACCGCTACGGCGATTACCGAATCGTTTCAGGCGCAGGAGGCGAGCGAGCAGACGCCGCCGCCCAAGCAGCAGGCAGAGCTGCGCCGTCCGTTTTTTGAGCGGGAAGCACGCGGCTTGACTCCGTCGGAAATCGGCACGGCGCATCATTTGTTCCTGCAGTTCTGCGACTTTGCGCGGTGTGAAACCGCGGAGGGCAGACAACAGGAGCTTGCGCGGCTGCGCGACAAACGCATTCTCAGCGCACAGCAGGCGGATGCCATAGAGCTCGAACAGATTGCGGCGTTTTTTGCATCGGATTTGTATGCGCGGTTTGGGCAAGCGACCGTCCGTCGGGAGTTTAAGTTTTCTATTTTGGTTCCCGCGCGCGATTATTATCAAGAAGCCGAGGGATTTGACGAGCAATTGCTCATGCAGGGCGTCATTGACTGCCTGTTGGAGACGGAACAGGGCTTGACGGTCATTGATTTCAAGACCGACCGCGTGTCCCGAAATTTTGCTGCACAGCGGGCGAAAAAATACCGCGCCCAGCTGTCCGCCTATAAACGGGCGGCGGAGACCGTGTTCGCCAAGCCGGTCACGGGTTGCGCGCTGTACTTTCTCAGCAGTCGTCAGACAATTTGGCTGGAACTGTGAGAAATCACTTGCATTGTGCGGGAGTCTATGGTATAATCCTTGAGGAAATACGGACGGAACCGTGTTTCAAGCGTGATTTTAATAAAAATACACCGCGAAATAAAAAAAGTGCTTGCATTTGTTAGGTCGTTGTGATATTATGATTTTATGACTGTAAGGCTTTGGCGGAAAGAGGTGAATCAAAAATGAAGGAAGGAATCCATCCGAAGTACGTACCGACAACCATTCGTTGCGCTTGTGGTGCTGTATATGAGACCGCTTCCACTAAGGAGAATATCTCGGTAGAAATCTGCTCCAAGTGCCACCCGTTCTTTACCGGCAAGCAGAAGCTCGTTGATACCGGCGGACGTGTTGACCGCTTCAAGAGAAGATTCAATCTTGACAAGTAATTTTTCAAGAAGTGATTATAAACCCGTCCATTTTGGACGGGTTTTTGCTTTACCTGAAAGGAGGGACAGGCAGTGGAAGACTGGATGCTGGACGATATGGAGACAGAACGCGCCGTGCTTGTTGGTCTGCACGCGTCAGTCTTTAAAGAGGACGAGGACGCGAGCTGGGAGACACTGGACGAGCTGGAAGCTCTGCTGGAGACGGCAGGCGGCGAATGTGTCGGCAAAATGTTGCAGACGAGAAATGCGCCGGACGCACACACCTTTATCGGCGAGGGCAAGCTGCAGGAGCTTGTCACGCTGGCGCGCGACAACGATGCAACACTGATTGTGTTTGACAACGAACTTTCTCCGTCGCAGATGCGCGTATTGGAGGAGGCAACCGGCCGAACGGTGCTGGATCGAAGCGCGTTGATTTTGGATATTTTCGCACAGCGCGCGCGCACCGGCGAGGGCAAGCTGCAGGTCGAGCTGGCGCAGTATCAGTATATCCTGCCGCGCCTGTCCGGTATGGGCAAGAGCATGTCGCGGTTGGGCGGCGGCATCGGCACAAGAGGCCCGGGCGAAACCAAGCTGGAAACCGATCGCCGGCATATCCGGCAGCGCATTGACAAGCTGCGCCGCGACCTCAAGGATGTGCGCCGTGTCCGCGCCGTGCAGCGCAGACAGAGACAAAAGGCGGAACTGCCGCTGGTTGCGATTGTCGGCTATACCAACGCCGGAAAATCGACGCTGCTCAATGCATTAACGGATGCAGGCATTGAGGCAAACAACAGACTGTTTGATACGCTTGACCCGACCACGCGCAAGCTGCGCATTTCCGAGACACAGGAAGTGCTGCTGTCGGATACCGTTGGTTTTATCCGCAAGCTGCCGCATCATCTGGTGTCTGCATTTAAGGCAACGTTGGAAGAACTGGAATATGCGGATTTGCTGCTGCACGTTGTGGATGTGTCGCGCGAGGATTGGCGTGAGCAGGCGGCAACGGTAGAAAAAGTAATTTCTCAGCTCGGTGCGCAGCAAATTCCGCAGCTGCTCGTGTGCAACAAGGCGGATTTGTGCGAAAATCCCGATTTGATTCCGTCCGGCGAAAACGTCGTTGCGATTTCGGCAAAACGCAAACGCGGCTTGGATGAGCTGCTGACAGCGATGGAAAAGGCACTCGGCAAGGGAAAGCACCGTGTCAAGCTGTGCATTCCGTATGCAGACGGCTATCTGCTCGATGTCATTCACAAGGAGGCAGCTGTGTTCTCGACGGATTACGATGCGGACGGCACGGTTGTCGACATCGAATGTGATGATAAGCTGTACGGTCAGCTCAAGGAATACGAGGTGCAGGATGGCTGAGAGCTATCTGGTACCGGCAGGTTACGGCGAAGGCCGGTATGAGGACAGGAAGTCCAAATTCATCGGAGATTTGTACTTTGTGGAGTCGCAGGAACAGGCGATTGAACTCCTCAACGAGGTCAAAGCGAAGTACCGCGATGCGCGGCATCATTGCTATGCGTATATCATCCGTGAGGGAAATTATATGCGCTATTCCGATGACGGCGAGCCGCAGGGCACGGCGGGCATGCCGATGCTGGATGTTCTGCGCAGAGAGAATCTGACCAATGTTCTGTGTGTGGTGACGCGCTATTTCGGCGGTGTTTTGTTGGGAACCGGCGGACTGGTGCGCGCCTACACCAAGAGCACCCAGCTCGCGCTGGAAAATGCGGGCATCAATGAGGTCAATCGCTATGCCGTGGTGCTCATCACCTGCCCGTATTCTCTGCTGGGCACGGTGCAGAATCTTTTGCCGGAGCACAATTGTATTGTGGAAGAAACCGACTACGCCGCAGATGTCACGCTGACGGCAACGCTGCCGGAGGACGGCACGGCGGCGCTGGAACAAGCGCTGCGCGATGCCACCAGTGCAAATGCAGACATGGAAATCATGGATACGCAGTTCATGGGCAGACGAATCAAATGAGAAACGAAAAAATTTGAAAAAACATAAAATTTTTTCAGAAAAAAAGAGGATTTTCATACAGTCACTTGGTATTTATTTATGTACACAATTTGCCGGACGCAGAATGTGTGCATGCAATACATTTTGATGTGGAAAGGCGGCAGTTGATTGGCAATTGATGAACGATTTCTCGATGAACTGAATGCCAGATGCGATATCGTGGATATTGTGTCACGCTATGTCTCTCTGAAAAAGAAAGGCAGCAACTATTTTGGACTGTGCCCGTTTCACAATGAGAAAACGCCGTCGTTTTCTGTTGCACCGGATAAGCAGATTTTCTACTGCTTCGGCTGCGGCAAGGGCGGCGGTCCGATTCGATTTATTATGGACGCAGAAGGACTGGATTTTCCGGACGCCGTTCGGTTTCTTGCCAAGGAATACAACATGGAAGTGCCGGAGACCGGAAGCAGTCCGCAGACGCGGCATGTGCGCGAACGGGCGCTGGAAGCGCTGACCGAAGCAGCTCGTTTTTTCTATGCGCAGCTGCATGGACCGCAGGGCGCGCAGGCACTGGCGTATTTCCAGCGGCGCAGATTGAGCAAAAAAACCCTGAATAATTTCGGGCTGGGATATGCGCCGGATTCCTTTCACGCACTGCTCGATGCGATGACGCAAAAGGGCTTTACCAAAGAAGAACTGGAAGCCGCGGGTCTCATCGTGCGCAGCGACCGAGGTACATATTACGACAAATTCAGAAATCGTGTCATGTTTCCGATTATTGATATGCGCGGAGATGTCATCGCGTTTGGCGGCCGCGTCATGGATGACAGCAAACCCAAGTACCTCAATTCGCCGGAAACCATTGTATTTAACAAACGGCGCAATTTGTTTGCGATGAATCGGGCGAAAAAAACAAAAAGTGAGTATTTCTTGCTCGCAGAGGGCTATATGGACGTCATTGCCCTGCATCAGGCAGGCTTTGACAGTGCAGTGGCCTCTCTGGGAACTTCCCTGACGGAAGAACAGGCGCGGCTGCTGTCGCGCCACACCAAAACCGTGATTGTCTGCTACGATGCAGACACCGCCGGTCAGTCGGCGGCACAGCGGGCCATTGACATTTTGAAAAAGACAGGCATTCGCGTCAAAATCTTAAAAATTCCGGGCGCAAAGGATCCGGATGAGTTTATAAAGACCAAAGGCGCCGATGCCTTTCGCAAGCTGATTGAGCGGTCGGACAACGATGTGCGCTATCGCATCGAATCGGCAAAGGACAAGTATGACTTTACCGAGGATGACCAGCGTATTTTGTTTTTGCGGGAAGCGGCAGGCATCATTGCGCTGCTCGACAGTGAAGTGGAACAGGACGTGTATACGACGTCGACGGCAAAGCTGGCGGGCGTGACGCCGGAGGCGTTTCGGCAGGAGGTCAAACAGGCGAAAATTCGTCTGCGCTCCCAGGCAAAGCGGAAGATGCATCGGGAAGTGCGTGCGCCTGCGCAGGCGGCGCAGCCGAGAGACCGCTCGATACATTTTGACAACGTGCGTTCTGCGCGCGCAGAGGAAGGAATTTTGTCGCTTTTGTTCGCAGATACCTCGCTGATGGAACAAATGCGGCGGGTTGTATCGCCAGATGATTTTTCTTCTCCGGAGCTGGGCAAAATATACGGTCTTTGTTCAGCGCTGTACAACAGCGGCCGCACGATTTCGATTCCTGCTCTGGAAGGAAGACTGGAGCCGCGGGAGATGGATTTGCTGGCGTCGGCGCTGCGTGTGGACATTCCCATTGACCGCAGGCAGCAGGCACTGGAGGATTACACCCAAATCATTCAGGAACAGAAGCTGATGCGCACAGCACAGACCGATGCGGAGCAAGATCCGCTGCTTCAAAAGGCGCAGATGCAGCGCAAGAATAAGGGCTTTGCGGAATGATGCCGCGGTGCCGTTTTCATAATATAAGATCAGAAGCAATACATGATAAATTTATTTGGAGGCTTAAAGAATGACACAGGACATGGATGTAAAAAAGCAGACAGCCATCAAAGAGCTTATCGCTTTGGGCAAGAAGAAGGGCAAGCTCACGCTGAAGGAAATGTCTGATGCGCTGGAGTCCATCGACATGGAGTCGGATGAGCTGGATAGACTGTATGAGGAGCTGGAGAAGGCAGGCATTGAGCTGCAGGGCGCTGAGGTTCTGGCCGCTCCGGCAGAGTCCGAAGAAGAATTTTCTGAGGACGCCGTAGAGGAAGTAACCAAGGAAGAACTGGAAGATACCGAGTCTCTCGCAGAAGGCTTCGCGATTGATGATCCGGTGCGCATGTACTTAAAGGAGATCGGTAAGGTCGATCTGCTGACGCCGGACGAAGAAGTTGAGCTGGCGAAGAAGATGCAGGCGGGCATGGAAGCCAAGGAAAAAATCAAGGAGCTGGACGAGCGCCAGCGCAACGGCGAGCAGATTGACGAGAAGGAATATCAGGCACTGCGCAAGGCAATTCGCGGCGGCGAAAATGCAAAGAAGCGTCTGTCGGAGGCAAACCTGCGACTGGTTGTTTCCATTGCAAAGCGTTATGTCGGCCGCGGCATGCTGTTCCTCGACCTGATTCAGGAAGGCAATTTGGGTCTGCTCAAGGCAGTAGAAAAGTTTGACTGCACCAAGGGATTTAAGTTCTCGACGTATGCAACCTGGTGGATTCGTCAGGCAATCACCCGCGCCATTGCAGATCAGGCACGTACCATTCGTATTCCGGTGCACATGGTAGAAACCATCAACAAGGTCATTCGTGTATCCCGTCAGCTGCTGCAGGAGCTGGGTCACGACCCGCAGCCGGAGGAAATCGCAGAAGAAATGAACATGCCGGTAGAGCGCGTGCGTGAAATTCTCAAAATCGCACAGGAACCGGTATCTCTGGAAACGCCAATCGGCGAAGAAGAGGACAGCCATCTGGGCGATTTCATTCCGGATGATGACGCACTGGAGCCGGCAGAGGCCGCTTCGTTTACGCTGCTCAAGGAGCAACTGGTAGAGGTGCTCAAGACGCTGACACCGCGCGAAGAAAAGGTTCTGCGCCTGCGTTTCGGCATTGAGGACGGCCGTACCCGCACGCTGGAGGAAGTGGGCAAGGAATTCAACGTAACCCGTGAGCGTATTCGTCAGATTGAGGCGAAGGCACTGCGCAAGCTGCGTCACCCGAGCCGTTCCAAGAAGCTGAAGGATTTTCTGAACTAAACGGGAGGCGGACACAATGGTTCGGCGCGATAAACAGAATTATTATCTTGATATGGCACAGGTTGCGCTGGAGCGCAGCACCTGTCTGCGCCGCAGCTTTGGCGCTGTCATTGTAAAAAATGACGTGATTATCTCGACAGGCTACAACGGCGCACCGCGCGGACGCGCCAATTGCATTGACCTGAATTACTGCATTCGGCAGCAGCGCAATGTGCCGCGCGGCACGCAGTATGAACTGTGCCGTGCCATTCACGCGGAGGCAAATGCCATCATCGCGGCATCGCGGGAAGAAATGATTGGCTCGACCCTGTATCTCGTTGGACGCGATACGCAGACCGGAGAAATCATGCGCGATGCGGATTCCTGCCCGATGTGCAAGCGGCAGATTATCAATGCCGGCATCAGCCAAGTTGTCATCCGGCGCGACAATGACAATTATGATGTCATTGATGTTGCGGACTGGGTGAAGAACGACGAGCTGCTGGGCGGAAAAATCGGATACTAATACAGGCGAATATCGGAACAGAAGCAGAAAAAACTGCTTCTGTTCTTTTTTTGTCTAAAAATAATAAATACAAAATAAAATATAAAGAATAAATTGTGTTGATTGACGGAAAGACGCCGCTCTGATATAATGAAATTTACAGAATAGAACATTTTGCTGAAAGAAGGAGGGAACGTTATGAAGTGGTCAAAGAGAGCAGCAGCGGCAATTCTCGCGGGCGTCATGGCAGTATCTATGATGCCGCAGGCTTGGGCGGAGGAAGAAACCAGCCTGCCGGAGCAGGAGACAACGGCACAGCAGCCGGTGCAGGCGGAGGAACAGACTGTACAGCCGGAAACACCAGAGACGCCGGAGACACCGGAGACACCAGAGACACCAGAGACACCAGAGACACCAGAACAGCCGGAGACACCGGACAAGCCGCAGCAGGAGCCGGTTGCACTGCGCACGGATCACAGCGCATTTATGTCCGGCTATCCAAACGGCAAATTTGGCGTCAATGATTCCCTCACTTGGGCGCAGACCAGCGTGGTTTTGTACCAGCTGCTGGCAGATCAGTCGATGGGTGATTTGCCGTGCACCTATACCGATGTGAAGGAGACGGACTGGTTTTATCAGGCTGTCACAACGCTGGCATCGCGCGGCATTTTGACGGATGCGGGCGGCGCATTCCATCCGAATGACACCATCACACGCGGAGACTTTGTCTGCCTGATGGTGCGGCTGGTCGGCGTCGATGAAAACGCGGTCAGCTCGTTCAGCGATGTGGCACAAAGCGACCCGATCTACCCGTCGGTATCGACAGCGGCACAGCGCGGCTGGATCAGCGGATACAGCGACGGTACGTTCCGCCCCAATGCTGCATTGACGCGCGCAGAGTCGGTTGTTGTGTTCGGCCGCGTGCTTGACAGAAAAATGGACACGAAGGTCTTGCAGCAGGCGCAGGATCTGCGTGAGTTTGTCGATGTGCCGGCGAGTCATTGGGCATATGGTGCTGTTTTGGAAGCGTCCATTGACCATGACGGCGCTGCAAATGAAGATGGCACGGAGACATGGAACAGCTACACACCATCATATCCGATTTCGCTGACGTATTCGGGAAAGACCGTAACACGGAACATCTACCAAGGCACCAAACCTTATCATGTGCCGGAGAAAGATGACAGCGGAAAGAACATAACGCACTGGATGACGCCGAACGGTGTGGTTGCCGATCCGCTTGACCGTCCGGTATCCGCAGCGGCGGCCTATGTCGCGTGGTACGCGCCCAAGCTGATGACGGCGCACAACCAGTACATTTCGGGTTATGGAAAGAATCAGTTTGGCCCGCAGGATTCTCTGACGCGCGCACAGGCATGTGCCATTCTGTATGGTTTGCTGACAGACCAATCGTATGGCTCATATCCGTGTGATTTTCCGGATGTTTCGGCAGGCGCGTGGTATGAAAAGGCGGTAAAGACGCTGGCATCGCGCGGATTTGTGGCGACCGGTGAAGCATTTGAACCGAACCAGCCGATGACACGCGCAGAGTTTGTGGAAATGGTTTCGCGCTTGGTTGCATATACCGACAGAGACAGCCAGTTTACCGATGTCGGTGCAGATGACCCGTATTATCATGCCATTGTGACGGCGGCGGCACAGGGCTGGATTGGCGGATTTGGAGACGGAACATTCCGGCCGAATGAGCCGCTGACACGCACGCAGGCCGTGACGGTGTACAACAAGATTTTGGGACGCACCGGAGATAAGACGACCGAACAGCAGATGGATGAGCGCTATACCTTTGACGATGTGCCCAAGGGCTTCTGGGGATATCAGGCGATTATGGAAGCGGCAACGACGCACACGTACAAGAAAAACGGAGATGCCGAGGCGTGGTCCGAATACACGCACAAGTATACCGAATCGGTTTCGTGGGAGAGCTCGACCAGCGTTGTGGCGGCGTCCAAGATTACCAATAAAATCACGAGTACCTACAGCGGAGATTACACGCAAAAATACAATATGGATTATTCTACCGGTCTCAAGGAATCCTACATCAACGGAAAAGGATATTCCAGCAAAACCAAATATTTGGTTTGGGTGAGCAGACAGAACCAGAAGGTATATGTGTTCTCGGGTTCCAAGCAGAATTGGAAGCTCACCAAAACCTTTATTTGCGGAACCGGCAAGGACTCCACACCGACGCCGACGGGCGTGACGTATATCACCTATCGGGAAAAGGGCTGGAATCACGACACGTATTCCTGCAAGCCGGTGGTGCGGTTCTATCCGAATACCGGATATGCCTTCCATTCGCGCCTGTACTATCCGAATTACAACGGACTCAAGGACAAGCGCATTGGATTCCCGATTTCTGCCGGATGTGTGCGCATGTTGGACACGGATATTACGTATCTGTACAAGAACATTCCGAACAACAGTACGGTGGTCATCTACTGACAACAGAACATTGCAAAATATCAGAAACAACAAAAAAACGCAGTCCGCAATGGACTGCGTTTTTGCTGTATGTACGGTCAATTAGTCTGCGTAGGACAGCAGGGTTTCTACATCCTTGCGGCGCGGAGCCTTCGGCTCCTCGTCCGGATAACCGAGGGCAATCAGCGCGGCGATTTCCTGATCCTCCGGAATGTTCAGATACTTCTCCAGCTCGCGGCGGTGGAAGATACCCATGATGACGGTGCCAAGGCCGTGGTCATGTGCGGACAGGCACAGCGTCTGTGCGGCAATGCCTGCGTCATACATCTGCCAGCCCTCGCCGCGGTCGGTGGTAAACGAACCGTCGCGCTCGTAGCCGGAGCGGTTTTTGATAAAGGTCTGCACGATGAGCATCGGTGCGGTGGAAACCGTCTTTGCGTTGAACGGCGCATACTCTGCCGCCAGCTTGTCGATGGCTTCTCTGCCCTCTACGACAACGTAGCGGGAAATCTGTGTATTCTTCCAAGACGGCGCATAGGCTGCGTCTGCGATGATTTCTTCGAGAACCTCGTGCGGTACCGGCGTGTCCTTGTAGTGACGGATGCTGCGGCGACCGCGGATGCATTCTTTTGCGTTCATGGGAAAATCCTCCTTTGATCTCGTTGTGTCATATCCGACTAAATTCAGTATACGACAAAAAGAGAGACCTTGTCAACGCAATTGCGACAGCCTGCGGTACATCACGAGATGTACGACGCTGAGCACCGCGCTGATGATGAGCGAAGCGCCGTGGACGTATAACCAGATGGGATACGCGCTGCCGGTCAGACGCGCGAGCGTGACCTGAAAAAACAGACCGGCGCCGAGAGCAATCAAAAGCAAACCGTGCGTGATAATATCCGGAACGATGTTCGGCGCGCCTTTGGCGAGACCCAAACGGGCGATGCTGCAAAGAACGATTGCCGGAGCGACAAAGGCGAACGCCGACGCATAGCCGAAATACTGCATGAGTTGTGTGAGTGTGTTCATGATACAATGTCCTTTCTGTAAACAAGAGTATCATAAAACAAATCGGGGCAATTGTCAAAACGTGGCGTTATTTTGTCGGCGGCGTTTTGCTCATGTCGACCACGATGCTGACTTGGGCAGCGGAGCGCGCCTCCGGCGCATGATTTGCGTCGTCCTTGTCGGAGACATTTTTGTATTTTTCCACCGTGCCGTCGCAGACCAGCTGAACGGTCTGTTCTCCGGTAATCGCAGCACTCAGTGCAGCTGCGTCAAACTTGTAATTTTCCGGAGAATCGTCCATTTTTCCATATGGCTCGGATACATACTGGAAGGTGGGATTCTCGCCTCGGGTTGTCACGGCGATAAAACCGAAAGCTACCCATGTTTCCGGCAAATCCTCCGGAATCACATAGCAGGTGTACTGCACAAGCTGCTGCGTGGAGCTGTCGTAGTTGTCGCGCAGGGACTGTACGGCATCTTCGTCCGTGCCGGCGTCCGTGAGAATCGCTTCTGCGACCTTCGGGCTGACAACCTCCAGCGTGGGATCTTTCAGCTTGAAGGTCTTGGGCTGTCCGCAGCCTGCGAGCAGAACGGCGCAAAACGCCAGACAGATCATTATGGATATACGATTCTTTTTCATAAAAAACACCTCGCTTTGATGCGCTAGAATGCGCTAAAAAATAAAATATTGCAGCATCATCAAAATAAAGGCAATGATAAAGGATGGCAGAAATGGGTCTATGCCTTTGGGGACGAGTTTTTTGCGCAAAATGCGGGAGCTTCCTGTTATAATCAGAGAAAATATCAGTATGCACAATATCTGTTTCCAAGTAAACATAGAAAAACCTCCTTTGTGTTACATATATTGTAACAAAATTGGCGCGGGAAGAAAAGCACGTTTGGGTATTTTTAGAATTCTTAAGAAATAAGCACCTCCTAAATCGTTCTACACATAGTAACGAATCAGGAGGTAGAAAAGGGACAGTTCTAATTAAAAATTTTTAATTATTTTTTTGGTGGATACCTAGAGCGATTTTTTGACTCTCGTTTTCGGAGAGAAGGAAAGTGGTTAATGTGTATGATACGCTATTATTTGACCAAGTGATTGTAACAAAATTATCTTTTTCGTATAGTACTGCTTGCACATTTCCAATAGGAAAATATTGAGTATTAGCATCTTCGCTATCGACGATTTGTGTTGAGTTACTATCTTCGGTGATAAGAAATTCATCTAAATCAATAGTAGCACCATCAGAACGTTCGAAATGTGTGTGGCGTACAAACGGTGTTTCCTCTAATCCGCTATCCACTTCTTCCATACCCTCCGGAATGTAGCCGAAGGTGCTTTCCGGAAATTCTGCATCCTCGGCGGCGGTCTCGGAAGAATACGTGATGGACGTGTATTCGCGGAACACCTGAACAATCGTATCAATTACGCCGATGCGGTAGGCGTAGGCGGTGCCGCCGATACACAGGACAGCCGCCGCATTTTGCGTTCAAACCGGCGCGAAAACTTGTGCGGCGGGACTTCTTCCTGCTGCGGCAGCGTGGACAGCCAGAGATCGCGGGCTTCCGCAGCGTGCTGCTCAAGCAGCTCATCTGTCAGCTTCATACGTCCGCCTCCATTTCGTCCAAAAGGGTTTGCAGCTTGGCTTTTGCGCGTTGGATGGTCTTTTTTACGTTGGCTTCTGTCATGCCGAGCAGCTGGGCGATTTCCTTTTCGGAATATCCCGTGTCGTACTTGAGCAGAAGCAGCTCGCGGTATCGGTCGGGCAGGGACGCGATGGCGTGCGCAATGGCAGAGCCTTCGGTCAGCGCGTCGGGTTCCGGCATCGGGTGCGTGTGCGGGATGTCCTCGCACAGCGGAATAAACGGCTTGCGCTTGCGCGAACGGTACAGGTCAATCGCCGTCCTTCTAACTATAGTAACGACGAGCGCTCGCGTTTGGGGACACCGCGGCTGGGAAATTTTGTCCAAAATCCCGATAATCTTCAAAAAAGACTGGTGCACGACGTCCTCGGAATCCTGCGTGTCACCCAAAATCTCGTTGGCAAGGTAAAACATCAGATTGCGGTATGCATCGTAGAGCATCTCAAATTTTTCTCTCTCGGCATCTTCTTCTATCAGCGAAAGATAAATCAGCATGGCATGTCTCCTTCTTTGGTATCAGTATACTACAAATTGGGTGATTTTCCTAGCCAAAGCGCCGAAATACGTGCGGTAGGCGGTTTGTCATATGACGGAAAATATGGTATGCTATACTTCTAGGAAAAAACGGACGGGAGAGAATGCTATGCTTGCGCTGATCGCCGCATTTGCACAAAATAGAATCATCGGACGGGATGGGCGCATCCCTTGGGATATTCCGGAGGAAAAGCATCGGTTTCGGGATCTCACGATGGGTCATGTCATCGTCATGGGCAGACGGACGTATGAGGAAATCGGCGTTCCGCTGCCGGGCAGAGAGACCATCGTGGTTTCCAAGACCAAGAATTTCGATGCGCCGCACTGTGTCACCGTGCCCAGCCTTGGCGCAGCGCTGGAACATGCCGCCGGACGCGATGTGTTTATCTGCGGCGGCGCGCGGCTGTATCAGGAAGCCCTGCCGCTGGCGGATGTCCTGTACCTGACGGAGATTCACAGCGCATATGCGGGCGATACGCAGTTCCCGCAATGGGATGAAAAAGCCTATTCCTGTGTGGAATCGCAGGAGGTACACGGCGCAATTCCGTATACGTTTGTGACCCTGCGCCGCCGTGCCATGCCGTATCAGCAGGCACGGGAGTATATCGCAGGTCTGACCGCGCAAAAGGGCATTATACTGGGTTTGGAGCCTATGAAGCATCTGCTTGCAAGGCTGGGCAATCCGCAAAATCGCTATCCGATTGTGCATCTTGCGGGCACCAACGGCAAAGGCTCTACGCTGACCTGCATCGCATCAATTCTGCGGGCGGCAGGGTATCGCGTCGGTACATATGCTTCTCCGGCTGTGTTTGAGCCGCGTGAGTGCTGGCGCGTAAACGAAACGATGATTTCCGAGACGGATTACGCACTGTGGATGACAAAGCTCGTTGCGTGCTGCGATGACATGCGGAAAAGCGGCGAGCCGGTTCCGACCGCATTTGAAATGGAAACCGTGCTCGCGTTCGCGTGGATGGCACAGCAAAACTGCGACATTGCCGTCGTAGAATGCGGCATGGGCGGCAGAGAGGACGCGACCAATATCATTTCGACAACGGCGGTCAGTGTGCTGACATCCATTGGCATGGATCATATGAAATTTTTGGGCGATACCATACAGAATATCGCCCGCGCCAAGGGCGGCATCATCAAGCCGCAGACACCGGCGGTTTTGCAGGGACAAGCGCCGGAAGTGGAACGGGAAATTCGAACCATTTGTCAGCAGCAAAACAGCCCGCTGACCGTTGTACAGGGCGTTTCTGTCACACGGGCAGATGAAAAATCTGTGACATTTGACTATGGAGAAATGCAAGATGTCACGGTGCAGCTGCCCGGCGCCGTACAGGCAAAAAATGCGGCAACGGCCATTGCAGCCGTTCAAAGCCTTGCGCAGTTTCCGGTTACACAGCAGCAAATCCGAGAGGGCTTGCAGCGCACCAGCTGGAAAGGCAGAATGGAACAGATTTGTGATACGCCGGTTTTGGTTATCGACGGCGCACACAATCCCAACGCCGCCAAGCAGCTGCGCGAAGAAGCGCTGCGCCGCTGGAACGCGGGCGGCATCGTAGAAATTGTCGGTGTGCTGGCGGATAAAGACTTCACGGAAGTCGGACGGTTATTGGCGCCGCTGGCAAAGAAAATTTTCACGGTCACACCGAACAATCCGCGCGCACTGTCCGCACAGGACTTGGCGCAATGTTTCCGGCAGTTTTGTGACGATGTCACACCGGCTGACAATCCGGCGCAGGCAGACAATAAATTAGGTGTTGCATGGGCACCATCATCAGAA